>ERZ808040.431-NODE-431-length-36837-cov-7.041268_pt1 | contig 36837 bp, 31 predicted proteins | sample MGYA00380191_ERZ808040 | MGnify/ENA primary metagenome ERZ808040 (study PRJEB31490, sample SAMN06133395) | mouse gut metagenome | isolation source: J6 | host: mice | place: China: Chengdu | collected 2015-05 ...
ATGGGTATAGGTCACATAGCGCAGCCGGATCCGGCTGCGCCCCGCGGCCCCGCCGGGGCCGCGGGCTTCCTCCGCTAAAATGTATTGATGGGTGCTCACGGCTCTCCCGGCCTCCTCCGCAATATCGCGAAAAATGGGGTGCTGGGTCGCTTTTTTTTATTATAGCGTGTTTCTTCCTCTTGTGCAACTGCTCTAAAAACTTTTTACATCTCCCCTCCTCTCCCTCCACATTTGTGTCTTTTGCCAAAACAAACCGGCAAAAATCATCTATTATGACCAAAAGGCTCCGCGCCCTTCCGCCGCTTTTCTGTCAAACTGCAAAACAGAGCAAGATTTATAAAAACAGAAGCAACAATCGAATTGTCAAGCCAGGTGGAAACCTTTACCCTAAGCTTGTCAGGCGGGCAGAATCCGCCGCAATCGTGCCACTACATATTTTGAAATGGAGGAACTGAAATGAAAAAGATCCTGAGCGCGCTCCTGGCCTCCGTCATGGTTCTGGCCATGCTGGCCGGCTGCAGCAACCAGCCCGGCGCATCCAGCAATCCCCCGGCGGAGAGCAATCCCCCCGCCGCCTCCCAGCCCGCGGAGAACAACAACAACAACAACAACGAGTCCGCCGGCGGCAAGACCATCACCATGTGGTCCATGTGGTCCTCCGGCGAGCCCCAGGCCAACGTCATCTCCGCCGCCGCCGCCGCGTTCGAGGAGCAGACCGGCGTCAAGGTCAACATCGAGTTCAAGGGACGCGACGTGAACAAGGTGCTGGCCGCCTCCCTGGAGGCCAATGAGAACATCGACATCATTGAGGACGACTACAAGCGCATCGGCACCGTGTACAACAAGTTCACCTATGACCTGACCGACATGGCCAAGGCCGCCAACTACGACAGCTTCAGCTACGCCTGCCTGAACAACCAGTCCATTAAGTGGGCCGGCTACCTGAACGCCATCGCCGAGCAGCCCCAGATCGGCGGCATCTTCTACGACAAGGACGCCTTTGCCAAGGCCGAAATCACCGCCGAGCCCAAGACCTGGTCCGAGTTCCTGGACGTGTGCCAGAAGCTGAAGGACGCGGGCGTCGCCCCCCTGGCTCAGGACAGCGCCTACTGCGACTTCGCGTTCTACCACACCCTGGTCCGCTACCTGGGCGAGGAAAAGATTGAGGAGCTGGATCTGAACGGCGGCTGGTCCGGCACCGCCGCCGAGCAGGCCGCCCAGGACATCATCGACCTGGTGAACGCCGGCTACTTTGTGGACGGCGCCCCCGATGAGTTCCCCTCCAGCGAGAACAAGATCGGCTTCGGCCTGGCCGCCATGGTAATCTGCGCCGACTACGTCACCGCCGAGGTGAACAACAACACCGGCACCCAGGTGAATTGGGGTCTGTTCAACTACCCCGCCGTGGACGGCGGCGCGGACAACGGCGCGGCCTACATGGGCGCCAACTCCCTGGCCATCACCAGCTACAGCCAGAACCCCCAGGAGGCCTTTGACTTCATCATGTTCCTGACCACCGGCGAGTGGGGCCAGAAGCTGGCCGACGATGCCCATCAGATCCCCGCCGACAGCCGCAACACCGCCCCCGCCGACCTGACCGGCACCATCGAGACCCTCCAGGCCGCCGAGTCCCCCATGACCTGGTGCGCGGGCCTGTCCGCCAACGCCGACATCAAGGACACCATCAAGTCCCTGTGCGTGGAGCTGTTCGAGGGCAAGTACGCCACCGGCGCCGACTTCTGCGCCGCCCTGGACGCCCTGTATTGATTCTAGTGTAACCCCGTCGCGCTGGCAGGCGGCGCCCCACGGCGCCGCCTGCCTTTTATACCCGGACCAGAAAGGAGAGAGCAACGTATGCGGAAAAACAAGGCGATGATCTTTTGGTTCTGCCTGCCGGCCCTGCTGTCCCTGGTGATCATGTTCGTCTACCCGGTGTGCCGCACGGTGGTCATGAGCTTCTTCCAGGTGGAGAGCGTCACCGCCACCACGGCGGACTGGAGCTTCTACGGGCTGGGCAACTACTTCAAGATCTTCGGCAGCGCCAGCTTTATGACCTCCATGCGCAATATGCTGCTGATCTGGATCGTAGGCGGCGTCTTCACCCTGCTGCTGGCCATGCTGATGGCGGTGGTGGTCACCAGCGGCATCCGGGGCAAGAAGTTCTTCCGGGCCGCCATCTACATGCCCAACATCATCAGCGCCGTGGCCCTGGCCACCATGTGGATTCAGTACATCTTCCAGTATGATTACGGCCTGCTCAACACCATCGTCCAGCTCTTCGGCGGCGACAAGGTCAAATGGCTGGGCACCGACCTGAAATTCTGGGCCATGACCGGCTCCTTCATCTTCGGCAGCGTGGGCTACTATATGCTCATCTACATCAGCGGCATCGAGGGCATCCCCCAGGACCTGTATGAGGCCGCCACCATCGACGGCGCGGGCAAGGGCCGCCAGTTCTTCGACATCACCCTGCCTCTGCTGAAAGGGGTCATCAAGACCTCCATCACCTTCTGGAGCATCAACACCACCACCTTCTTCCTGTGGACCAAGATGTTCTCCCCCATCGACACCGAGTCGTCCACCATTGTGCCGGTCATCTACCTGTACGACATGGTGTTCGGCGGAAAGGGCATCACCCAGCGGGACGCCGGGGCCGGCGCCGCGGTGGGCGTGGTGCTGACGCTGATTATCATCGCGGTGTACCTGATCACGGAGCGGCTCTTCAAGGGCAGCGACCTGGAATACTGAGGAAGGGGGAAGCGGCATGAAAAAAATCAACTGGAAAAAAGAAGCGCGGCTTTTGCCCGGCTATCTCATCGTGGGCGTCTGGGTGCTGTTCACGGCGGTGATGCTGTTCTGGATTCTGGGCGCCAGCCTGTCCACCTCCCGGGAAATCTACTCCGGACAGATTTTCAAGTTTGAGAGCGGCTTCCACTGGTCCAACTACGCCGACGCCTGGAACGTCCAGAACGTGTCCGTGTTCTTCGGCAACTCCCTGCTCTACTCCGTCATCTCCTGCGTGGGGGTGCTGGCCATCGCCGCCCCCGCCGCCTACGTTCTCTCCCGCTGGGAGTTCGTGGGGGGCAAGGCCCTGCGCATCGGCCTGGTCGTCGCCATGAGCGTGCCCGTCATCATGGTCATCATGCCCATCTACTCCCTGTCCGTCCAGTGGGGCATCAAGGGCCGGGTGCTGCTGGTGATCCTTTACATTATGCTCCGGGTGCCGTATACTACTATTTACCTGCTGGACTTCTTCTCCACCCTGTCCCGCACCTACGAGGAGGCCGCCTACCTGGACGGATGCAGCGGACCCAACACCTTCCTGAAGATCATGCTGCCCCTGGTGCAGCCCGCCATCATCACGGTGACGATTTTCAACTTCATGTCCGTGTGGAACGAGTTCTTCATGGCGTTGATCTTCACCTCCAGCGAGTCCATGGCCCCCGTGGGCGTGGGACTGCTGAACATCATCAACTCCATGAAGTACACCGGTAACGTGGGCGGCATGTTCGCGGCGGTTATCATCGTGTTCCTGCCCACCTTCCTGCTGTACATCTTCATGTCCGAAAAGATCATCGCCGGCGTCACCGGCGGCGGCGTCAAAGGTTAAACGCCGCCAGCGCGGCATTATCCTGCAAGTCTCCGCCCGGCGACGGGCAGAGGCTGTATGAGAGGGGAACTCTTTACGATTATGGCAAACACGACAAACACTGGCCGCGTCACCATCCCCACCGACGTGGACGTGGTGCCCGAAACCCTGGAGCTTTTGAAGCGCTGGGGGGCGGACGCCATCCGGGACTGCGACGGCACCGGCTTCCCCGCGGCGCTGAAGGAGGTGGACGCCAAGGTCTACTCCACCTACTACACCACCCGAAAGGACAACGCCTGGGCAAAGGCCAATCCCGACGAGATACAGCAGTGCTATATCATGACCGGCTTCCATACCGCCGACGGCGGGCCGCTGTCCATCCCCCTGATGCAGGGGGTCAGCGATGAGCTGCTCCAGGTGAACACCCGGGACGACATCAAGCGCTGGTGGGAGGTCATGGACCGCTCCACAGGCCGGCCCCTCCCGCCGGAGGCCTGGCGGTACGACGGGGAGACCGGCCGCGTGGTCATCGACGCCCCCCAGGCGTTCCACGACTACACCGTCAGCTTCCTGGCCTACCTCATCTGGGACCCGGTGCATATGTACAACGCCGTCACCAACAGCTGGACCAACTTCGAGCACCAGATCACCTTCGATGTGCGCCAGCCCAAAACCCGGGTCTTTACCATGGAGCGCCTGCGGAAATTTATCGCGGACCACCCCTATGTGGACGTGATCCGGTACACCACCTTCTTCCACCAGTTCACCCTGATCTTCGACGAGCTGAAGCGGGAAAAATACGTGGACTGGTACGGCTATTCCGCCTCCGTCTCCCCCTATATTCTGGAGCGGTTCGAACAGGAGGCGGGCTATCCCTTCCGCCCCGAGTACATCATCGACCAGGGCTATTACAACAACCAGTACCGCGTCCCCTCCAAGGAGTTCAAAGACTTCATGGCCTTCCAGCGCCGGGAGGTGGCCGCCCTGGCCCGCGAGATGGTGGACATCACCCACGAGCTGGGCAAGGAGGCCATGATGTTCCTGGGGGACCACTGGATCGGCACCGAGCCCTACATGGACGAGTTCAAAGCCATCGGGCTGGACGCGGTGGTGGGCTCCGTGGGCAACGGCTCCACCCTGCGGCTTCTCTCCGACATCCAGGGCGTCAAATACACCGAGGGCCGTTTCCTGCCCTACTTCTTCCCGGACACCTTCCACGAGGGAGGCGACCCGGTGGGGGAGGCCAGGGAGAACTGGGTCACCGCCCGGCGGGCCATCCTCCGCAAGCCCATCGACCGCATCGGCTATGGCGGCTACCTCAAGCTGGCCTGCCAGTTCCCGGCGTTTCTGGACTACGTGGAGTCCGTGTGCCGGGAATTCCGGGAGCTGTACGCCAACATCAAGGGGACCACGCCCTACTGCGTCAAAACCGTGGCCGTGCTCAACGCCTGGGGCAAGGCCCGCTCCTGGGGGTGCCACATGGTGCACCACGCCCTGTACCAGAAGCAGAACACCGCCTACGCCGGGGTGATCGAGGCCCTGTCCGGCGCTCCCTTCGACGTGCGGTTCCTCAGCTTTGACGACCTGAAGAACGACCCCCGTATTCTGGACGGGGTGGACGTGCTGCTCAACGTGGGCGGCGGCGACACCGCCCACACCGGCGGCGCGGTCTGGGAGGACCCGGACATCTCCGCCGCGGTGAAGCGCTTCGTCCACCAGGGCGGCGGCCTCATCGGCGTGGGCGAGCCCGCCGGCCACCAGTACCAGGGCCAATACCTCCAGCTGTCCCGGGTGCTGGGGGTGGAGCGGGAGACCGGCCTCACCCTGGGCTACGACAAGTACAACTGGGACGAGCACCCGGACCACTTCATCCTGGCGGACTGCCCCGGCGAGATCGACTTCGGCCACGGCGCCCGGGACATATACGCCCTGGAGGGCGCCCAGGTGCTGGTCCAGCGGGACCGGGAGGTCCGGCTGGCGGTCAACCAGTTCGGCCGGGGCCGGGCGGTGTACCTCTCCGGCCTGCCCTACAGCTTCGCCAACAGCCGCCTGCTGTACCGGGCCGTGCTGTGGTCCGCCCGCGGGGAGGGGGAGCTCCACCGCTGGTTCTCCTCCAACGTCAACGTGGATGTCCACGCCTTTGTGGAAAACGGGAAGTTCTGCGTGGTCAACAACACCTATGAGCCCCAGTCCACCACCGTCTGGAAGGAGCTCGGGGAGAGCTTCCCCCTGGACCTGGCGGCCAACGAGATCCGCTGGTTCCAGATCTGAGCGTAAATAAAGGAGCGCGGCAGACGCCGCGCTCCTTTTTGCCTACCACTCCCGGCGCAGGTCCTCCCGGGCCGCGCCGTAGGTCTCCAGGAACTCCCGGAGGTCGTCCTCCCCCCGGATCAGCATGATCTCGGTGAATTTCCCGGTTTTCTCATCCTTGAAGCCCGCCACCTGCTCCCCGGTGCAGATGCTGGACCGGATCACCGGGACCTTCCCCGTCCAGTCATAGGCCGGGGCCTTTTTCTTTTTTCGGAACAGCATGGCCTCACCCCCGCTTCACGTGGCTGAGGACGGTTTTCGGCGGGCGGCCCGGTATGAGCCGCGCCCCGTCGGTATACCCCTCCTCCCGGCCCGCCAGCGCCTGGACCAGCCAGTTCCGCAGCTGGTCCACCCGCCGGGCGCGGTCCGGGTCCCGGACGGCGTTGTGCGTCTCATGGGGGTCCCGCTCCAGGTCGAAATACAGCTCCTCCCCCGTCTGGGAGTACCAGATGAACTTGTCCGTCCGGGTGACGATGAAGTGCATGGAGTCCCGCCCCAGGGCGTGCTCTCCGTGGAGCCAGGGCCGGTCCACCGGCCCCAGCAGGCTGGACCCGTCCACCGTGTCCGGGATGGGGGCCCCCGCCAGCTCCAGCAGGGTGGGCATCACGTCCCGCAGCTCCGCCAGGTCGGGCCGCGCCCCCCGGCCCACCAGGTCCCGCCGTCCGGACAGGAACAGGGGCACCCGGACGCTGCCCTGGTAGGGCTTGGCCTTCTGGAACAGCAGGTGGTCCCCCAGCATCTCCCCGTGGTCGGACACAAACAGGATCACCGTGTTGTCCATCAGCCCCTGCTCCACCAGGGCGGAGACGATCCGCCCGATCTGGTGGTCCAGGTGGGTGATGGAGCCGTAGTAGCCCGCCCGGAGCCGGTGGATGTGGTCCGGGTCCAGGGGGGCGGTCTGGGCGTGATAGCTGTACCGGTCCGCCTCCGCCCGGTCCGTCCGGTTCCAGTCCCCCCGCCAGGGCGGTGCCAGCTCCTTCCGGTCATAGAGGTCAAAGTAGTACCCGGGCGGGTCCAGGGGCGGGTGGGGCCGCACGAAGCTGGCCATGAGGAAAAAGGGCTTGGACCGGTCCCGGCGGCGGAGGAAGTCCAGGCACTCCGACGCCGCCCAGTTGGTGGGGTGGTATTTCTCCCCGTACATCCAGGGCCGGGCGATCCAGCTGTTGCAGTCCAGCCCGGTGTCGGTGGGGTCGGCGGCCGCCCCCAGCTCCTGACGCAGCCACCAGTAGTAGTCGTCCGCCGTCCGCTGGTCCTCGCAGGCGGGGGTGTCCGGGCGGCGGTAGGCGTGGAGGTAGCCGTCGTGGAGGCGCACGTCGTGGAAGCCCAGGTTGTTCCGCAGGGGGTGGACGTGCATCTTGCCCACGCACTGGGTGTAGTACCCCGCCCTGGCCAGCTCCCCGGCCAGGGTGTGCTCATAATTCCAGGGCACCAGATCCTCATATCCCACCCGTCCGGCGTGGGCCTGGCTCATGCCGGTGTACAGGCATGCCCGGGCGGGGACGCAGGTGGGGCAGGCGGAATAGGCGTTGGGAAAGCGCACCCCCTCCGCCGCCAGGGCGTCCAGATAGGGGGTTTTCACGTCCGGATGGCCGGCGATGCCCAGGCAGTCCCCCCGGAACTGGTCGGCCATGAGCAGAATCAGATTGGGCCTTGTGTCCATTGCCTGCCCCTCCCTCCCGGCGGGCGGCCCGGGCCGCCCGCCGCTCTTCTTGATTTGTTCTGCTCCCATTCTACCAGAACGCCCCCCGCTGTCAAGGGGAAAAGCCGCTCCGCCCCGGCGCAATCTTCTCTTGCAAATCCCCCCCGGCCCCACTATAATATTGAGTAATCAAAGCCCATCCCGGCAAACGCCCCGCGCCGCTGAAGAGAGGTCCTGGCCGTGAAACGAAAATCCGTCCCGCTCTCCCCCAACCGAACCATCGCCCTGGGCTTCCTGACCATCATCGTGTCGGGGGCGCTGTTGCTCATGCTCCCCTTCGCCAACCGGAGCGGGCGGGGTCTGTCCTTTCTGGACAGCCTGTTCACCGCCACCTCCGCCACCTGCGTCACCGGCCTGGTGGTGGCGGACACCTGGACCCAGTTCAACCTGCTGGGGCAGGTCATCCTGCTGGTCCTCATCCAGGTGGGCGGGCTGGGGTACATGACCATGATGCTCCAGGCGTCCCTGCTGATGGGGAAAAAGCTGGGCCTGCGCCAGCGCTCCGTGATGATGGAGAGCGTCAGCGCCCAGCGCCTCAGCGACGTGCTCACCCTCCTGCGCTACATTCTCAGGGGCACCGCCCTCATCGAGGGGGCCGGAGCGGTCCTTCTGTCCATCCGGTTCATCCCGGAGCTGGGCCTGGCCCGGGGCCTGTGGTACTCCGTCTTTCACAGCGTGTCCGCCTTCTGCAACGCGGGCTTCGACCTGATGGGCTTCCGGGAGCCCTACAGCTCCCTCACCCACTACGTGTTCGATCCCCTGGTGAACCTCACCGTCTGCGCCCTGATCCTGCTGGGCGGGCTGGGCTTTCTGGTGTGGCGGGACGTGCGGGAGAACGGCCTGCATTTCCGGCGGTACTCCCTCCACTCCAAGCTGATGCTCACCGCCACCCTGATTCTGACGGCGGGGGGCACGGCCCTGTTCTGGCTGGCGGAGCGGCACAACCTGCTGGCCGGGATGGACCCGGGCCGGCAGGCCCTGGTGGCCCTGTTCCAGGCGGTGTCCCCCCGGACGGCGGGGTTCAACACCGTGGACCTGGCGGGACTCACCAGCGGCGGCGGCCTGCTCACCATTGTGCTGATGTTCATCGGCGCGGGGCCCGGCTCCACCGGCGGCGGCGTGAAGGTGACCACCGTGGCGGTCTGCCTGCTCACCCTAGGGGCCTACATCCGGGGCAAACGGGAGGTGGGCGCCTTCAACCGCCGGCTGGACGAGGAGCAGATCCACCGGGCAGCGGCGGGGGTCACGCTGTACATGACCCTGGCGGCGGCGGGGGGCTTCCTGCTGCTGGCCGCCCAGCCCTTCCCCCTCCAGGACGCGCTGTTCGAGGTGTTCTCCGCCATGAGCACCGTGGGCCTGTCCACCGGCATCACCCGGGCCCTGATCCCCTTCAACCGGGTCATTCTCATTGTGATGATGTTCTGCGGCCGCATCGGCAGCCTGTCCATGCTGATGGCCCTGGCGGAGCGCACCCCGCCCCGGGTAAAAGACCCGGTGGAGCACATCACAATCGGATAACAGTTTAGGAAAGGTGTGTTTTGTTATGGCAGCGACTTTTCTGGTGATCGGCCTGGGCCGGTTCGGCACCAATCTGGCCCTGCGCCTGATGGACGCCGGCAACGAGGTGATGGTCATCGACAGCGATGAGGAGGCGGTCAACCGCATCGCCCCCCACGTCACCCAGGCCAAGATCGGCGACTGCATGGACGAGGAGGTGCTCCGCGCCCTGGACCCGGCCAGCTTCGACTTCTGCTTCGTATGCATCAGCGAGAACTTCCAGTCCTCCATGGAGACCACCTCCCTGCTGAAGGAGCTGGGGGCCCCCATGGTGGTGGCCAAGGCGGACCGGGACCTCCACGCCAAGCTGCTGCTGAAAATCGGCGCGGACGAGGTGGTGTTCCCGGAGCGGGACATGGCCCAGCGCACCGCCATGCGCTTCAGCGTCAACGGGGCGCTGGAGTACATCGAGCTGGCGCCGGGCTACGCCATCGTGGAGCTGGACGTGCCCGACCACTGGGCGGGCCGGACCATCATCGACCTGGACATCCGCAAGCGGTGGAACGTGAACGTCATCGGCCGGAAGGAGGGCGGCGCCGTCCTCCCCATCGACGCCTCGTTCGTCTTTGCCGCGGACACCCATATTCTGGTGGCGGGCCGCCCCGACGATGTGGAGAAAATGACGGAATAGCGCGGCAGACCCATGCGGGCCTCCCCCGGGATATTCCGGGGGAGGCCCTTTTTGCGCCGGGGTCACAGGCCGAAGGCCGCCAGCTCCCGGTCCAGGGCGGCATAAAACCGCCCCATGTGCATCCCGTCAACCAAGGCGTGGTTCACCAGCAGGGTGACGGGCAGGAACACCCCCTTGTGCCCGCCCTCATACCGGCCCCAGGTGATGCGGGGATTGCTGTCCGCCGGAACGGGCACCGGCTGGCGCAGCGCAGTATACCGCACCCAGGGCAGGGTGGACACAAACAGCAGGCTCAGCCCATCCGCTCCGTCGTCCAGGCCCCCGTGAACCCGGGCCTCCTCCTGGGCGACCAGGGCGCCGGGCAGATACGCCTCAAAGGGCTGCATGCAGTTCAGGCGGCAGTAGGCGTAGGCGCCGTCCTCCCGCAGCACCGTGTGGGAGGTGTCGCAGGAGGGGAACTCCACCGGCCTTCCGTCCAGGATGCGCTGGCGCAGCTGGGGCACGGCGTTGGCCGCCCGGCCGGCACAGTACAGAAAGCTGAGGAAAAACGGAAGTCCCGCCTGCCGGCACGCCGCCTGGAATCTGGTGATGTCCACCTCCGCCGTCACCCCGGCGTAGGGGTCCGGCATGGCATTGAAATACGCAAAATGCGCCCGGCGGGGATAGCGCTCCCAGTCGATCACCCGGTATTCCATGTCAGCCCTTCCCCCCGTTCTCCATCAGCAGAGGCTCCAGCGTCCGCGAGATTGTTTCAATGGTCCCCACCAGCGTCTCCTCCTCCACGTCCTGGTTGTTCAGGTAGGCGTGGTACGCCCCCTGAATGCTGTACGACAGCAGAATCCCCCGCTCCACATTCTCCCGCTGCTCCGGGTATTTCTCGTAAATCATCTCCTTGATTCCCCGCTCCAGCGCGTCGGCCAGGCGGGTGCGCTCATGGGAGGAAAACAGCCCGTCAATCAGCGCCCGGTGGGCGGATACCGCCTGAAAGATGGCCCGGGTCAGCCCCCCCGGGTCCCTCATGGAGCCCCCCTCCTGGTGGGAGATGGTGCTCAGCACAAAGGCCACGGCCTCGGCCTGCATGGCGCCGGACAGCGCGTAAATATCCTCGTAGTGGTCGTAAAAGGTGGACTTGTTGATCTGAGCCAGCTGGCACAGCTCCTTCACCGAGATTTTTTCCACCGGCCGCTGGGCCCTCAGCTCCGTAAACGCCCTTTTGATGGCCGCCTCCGTCTTTTGAATGCGGATATCCATATCTGCGCCCTCCTAACGGACGATTTCGCCGAAAGGTCGCTTATCCGTCTGATGCCGACGACTGTCGGTGGACAGAGCCGCGCCTGTTCTTTACAATCATTATAGCAATTTAACCGACGGTTGTCCACCATCTTTGGAGGGAGTTCTGCTATGGATTACTACGGGTTCTACACGGGAAAAATCTTCGACGCCTACCAGTATCTGGGCGCCCATCTTGATGAAACCGGGGCGGTGTTCCGCACCTTCGCCCCCGCCGCCGGGCGGGTGTCTCTCATCGGCGAATTCAGCGGCTGGCGGGAGGTCCCCATGGACCGGGAGCACGACGGAAACTTCTGGCGCTGCCGCGTGGAGGGCGCGGCGGCGGGCATGATGTACAAATACCGCATTTACGACCGGAGTGGGGGCTTTACCGACCACTGCGACCCCTACGGCTTCGGCATGGAGCTGCGGCCCAACTGCGCCTCCATCCTCCGGGACCTGTCCGCCTATCGGTTTTCCGACGGGGCGTGGATGGACGCCCGCTCCGACTGCAAAAACGGCCCGCTGAACATCTATGAGCTCCACTTCGGCTCCTTCCGCAAGCCCGGGCCGGAGCCGGACGCCTGGTACAGCTATGAGGAGCTGATCCCCATCCTCCTGCCCTATCTCAAGGAGTGGGGCTACAACTACGTGGAGGTGCTGCCGCTGACCGAGTACCCCTGCGACCAGTCCTGGGGCTATCAGGTCACAGGCTTCTTCAGCCCCACCGCCCGGTACGGCACGGCGGACCAGCTGAAGGCCTTCATCAACGCCTGCCACCGGGAGGGCATCGGCGTCATCATGGACTTTGTCCCCGTCCACTTCGCCGTGGACGGCTACGCCCTGGCCAGATACGACGGCACCGCGCTGTACGAATACCCCCACTCCGCCGTGGGCGAGAGCGAGTGGGGCAGCTGCAACTTCATGCACTCCCGGGGGGAGGTGCGCAGCTTTCTCCAGTCCGCCGCCCACTACTGGCTGGAGGAGTTCCACTTTGACGGCCTGCGGATGGACGCCATCAGCCGGGCCATCTACTGGCAGGGGGACCCCGCCCGGGGGGTGAACGGCAGCGCCGTGGACTTCCTGCGGGAGATGAACCGGGGCCTCAAAGCCCTCCACCCCACCGCCATCCTGGCGGCGGAGGACTCCACCTCCTTCCCCGGCGTCACCGTGCCGGCGGACCAGGGTGGGCTGGGCTTCGACTACAAGTGGGACATGGGCTGGATGAACGACACCCTGGACTACTTCCGCACCCCGCCGGAGCACCGCTCCGACGCCTACCACCGGCTCACCTTCTCCATGATGTACTACTACGACGCCCGCTTCCTCCTCCCCCTGTCCCACGACGAGGTGGTCCACGGCAAGGCCAGCGTCTTTCAGAAGATGGCCGGGGACTACGAGGACAAGCACCGCCAGCTCCGGGCGTTTTACCTGTACATGTACGCCCACCCCGGCAAAAAGCTCAGCTTCATGGGCAACGAGTTCGCCCAGGTGCGGGAGTGGGACGAGACGCGCCAGCAGGACTGGGACCTGCTGGCCTACCCCCTCCACGACGGGTTCCATCGCTTCATGGCCCGGCTGAACCGGCTGTATCTGGACCACCCCGCCCTGTGGGCCGGGGACTATGACCGGGAGGGCTTTCAGTGGATCGACTGCCACCAGGAGGAGAAATGCGTGTACGCCTTTGAGCGGCGGGGCGGCGGCGAGCGGCTGGCCGCCGTGTTCAACTTCTCCAACCGGGAGCAGGCCTTCCTTCTGAGGCTGGACGGGGCCAAAGCCCTCCGCCCCCTGCTGGACAGCGACCCCAGGGAGGACCGGCCCCCGGCGGCGGACCTCCCCCTGCCCCCGGAGGGCGCCGCGCTGGCTCTGCCCCCCTGTTCCGGGCTTTACTTTCTGGTCCTGTGACGCAAAAACACCCCCGCGGCCCGATGCCGCGGGGGTGTTTCATATGGTATTCTGGAGCCGGTGGCCCGCCGCGCCGGCGGCGCCCTTCACCCGGCAATCCCCAGCTTTGCCTCCAGATGGGCGGCCTTCAGCGCCTTGTGGAGGGCCACCCCCAGAATGGGGGCGAACACCACTGCCACAATGCCGTTAAAGGCCGAGGACGGGATTTTCTCCAGCACCGCCAGCCAGGCCGCGTCCGGGGCCAGCCCCTTGACCAGCAGGCCGTTGTAGAAAAAGACCTTCACCAGGTAGATGGCGATGTAGCTCACCGCCGCCGCCGCCGCGGACACGGCCTCCGCCACGTAATTGCTCCTGCCCTTGAACACGTTGAAGTACACCGCCCCGGCCACCAGGCCGTACACGCCCTTGGTGACAAAGGTGATGGGGGCCTCCATGATGCGCAGGGGGTCGAACAGGTCGAAAACGGCGGAGCCCAGCCCGGAGGCCAGCGCGCCCCACCAGGGCCCCAGCAGCAGGCCGGACAGGGCGCACATCACATTCCCCAGGTGGAACCGGCTGCTGCCCAGGACGGAGGGGATCTGGATCTCCAGCTTGGAGCCCACCGCCACCAGCGCCGCCATCACGGCCGCCATGCAGATCATCAGGACCGCTTTCCTGTTTTGAGATGGATTCATCGCTTACAGCTCCTTCCGGGCCTTGACGGCCCCTGGTCTTGGTGCTATTATAGGTGAAACTGGCATGGTTTCCAGTCCCAGTTTTTATCTTTTTTATGTGGTCAGTTTTTGCCGCCCCCCGCCGGGGCGGCAGACCAGATCCGGAGGCGGTCTTTATGGACGGTTCCTTTCCCCTCCCCGTATTCGGCGGGGACGCGCCCCTGTACGACCAGCTCTACCGCCACATCGCCGGAGCCATTCAGTCCGGAGCCCTCTCCCCGGGGGCCAGACTGCCCTCCAAGCGGCGGCTGTGCGCCCTGGCCGGGGTGAGCATGAGCACGGTGGAGACGGCCTATTCCCTGCTGGCGGCGGAGGGCTATATTCTGGCCAAGCCCCGGAGCGGCTACGTGTGCGCCCATCTGCTTCTCCCGGCCCCCGGCCCCGCCGCCGCTCCGGAAGCCCCGGCCCCGCCGCCTCCCCCTCAGTGGGCCTACGACTGCTCCACGTCGGCGGTGGATGTGTCTGTGTTTCCCTTCTCCTCCTGGGCGCGGATCACCAAGGAGGCGGTGTATGAGAACCCCGGCCTGCTTCAGCGGGGCCACCCTCAAGGGGACCCGCCCCTCCGCGCCGCCCTGGCCCAGCTGCTGGCCCAGTACCGGGGGGTGCGCTGCTCCCCGGAGCAGGTGGTGGTGGGGGCGGGGGCGGACTACCTGCTGTCCCTGCTGCTCCAGCTGCTGCGGTCACAGCGGGCCGTGGCCCTGGAGGACCCGGGCTACCCCGCCGCCTACGCCGCCGCCGCCCTCCACGGCCGGGAGGCGGTCCCCATCCCGGTGGACGGCGCGGGGATGGACCCGGACGCCCTGGCGGCGTCCGGCGCGGGGCTGGCCTACGTCACCCCCTCCCACCAGTTCCCCCTGGGGGTGACCATGCCCGCCGGCCGGCGCAGCCGGCTGCTCCACTGGGCGGCCTCCGCCCCGGACCGCTGGCTCATCGAGGACGATTACGACAGTGAATTCCGCTGGTCCTCCCGGCCCATCCCGGCCATGCAGGGGATGGACCGGGCGGGGCGGGTGGTGTATATGGGCACCTTTTCCCGGTCCATCGCCCCCGCCATCCGGGTGGCCTACATGATCCTGCCCCCCGCCCTGCTGGAGCGCTACCGGGACACCTTCTCCCACGGCACGTGCACCGTCTCCCGGTTCGAGCAGGAGAGCCTGCGCCGCTTCATCGTCCAGGGGCTGTACGGACGGCACCTGCGGCGCACCGGCAACCTGTACCGCAAAAAATGCGCCCTGTTCACCGGGGCGCTGGCCGAGATCCCCGGCGCCTCCATCTCCGGGGCGGAGGCGGGGCTCCACTTTCTCCTCACCCTGCCCCGGTACTCCGAGGGGGAGCTGGTAAAACGGGCAGCGGAGCAATCCGTCCGGGTCCATCCCCTGAGCCGGTACTGCCACGCCGTTTCCCCCAGACCGTCCACGGTGGTGCTGGGCTTCGCCGGGCTGACCGGGGAGGAGATCGGACAGGCGGCCGGCCGGCTGACCGGGGCGTGGAAATAGAACGTGTGTTTCATGCGAAACATTTTTCAAAAAGGGGCTTGACTCTGCCGTTACGTCATGGGTTACAGTCTGTTTCGGGAGGTGGAACAAATGCGGTATTCCGTGAGCCAGGCGGCCCGGCTGGCCGGCGTCAGCGTCCGGACGCTGCGCTGGTACGATGAGATCGGCCTGCTGAAGCCCACCGAGGTCACCCCGGCCGGGTATCGTTTTTACCATGACGAGGCCATGGCGGAGCTCCAGCAGATCCTGTTTTACCGGGAGCTGGGCGTGCCCCTGGACCAGATCGGGCGCATTCTGTCCGCCCCGGACAACGACCGCGCCGAGGCGCTGCGCAAGCACCGGACCCTGCTGCTGATGAAGCGGCAGCGGCTGGACGACATGCTTCGGCTGGTGGATCAGACGATTGGAGGGACTGTTATGTACGACGAAAGGCCCAAGCCCACCCAGGCGGACTGGGAGGCGGTGAAGGAGCGGTACGCCCAGGAGGCGGCGGACCGCTGGGGCAACACCGAGGCGTTCCTGGAGAGCCGGGAGAAGCACGCGGGCTATACCCCCGAGCAGGAGGCCCAAATCAACGCCGAGATGGAGGAGATTTTCCGGGCCTTCGGCGCCTGCGGCGATCCGGAGGGCGCGGAGGCCCAGGCGCTGGTGCGCCGCTGGCAGGCGCACATCACCAAATATCACTACAACTGCACCGACAGCATCCTGGCCTGCCTGGGCCAGATGTACGCCAACGACCCCAGATTTCGGGAGAACCTGGACAAGTACGGCCCCGGCACCGCGCAGAAGATGAGCGACGCCATCACGGCCTGCTGTAAAAAGTGAGCGCAAAGGGACCCCGGACGCGGATGCGTCCGGGGTCCCGCTCTTTTATTGCTGCTCCCCGTCCTCCAGGTCCAGGTCGGCGATGGTCAGCGCCATCAGGTCCTCCATCTTGGGCGACTCCATGGCCGCCACCCGGTTGGCCTGGCGGGCCACCGCCGCCTCGAACACGTTGCGCACATCCCGGGCGTTGCCGAAATTCTCGTCCCGGCGGTCGTACATCACCTGGAACGCCTCCGCCGCCGCCTTGTCCGTCTCCCCGTCCAGGGCATAGCCGTTCTTTTTGCACATTGCGCGGAAAATCTCCGCCAGCTGCTTCCCGTCGTAGTCCTCAAAGTGGAAATACTTGTTGAACCGGCTCTCCAGGCCGGGGTTGGCGTGGATGAAGTCCGCCATCAGGTCGGTGTACCCCGCCACGATGACGATGAGGTCGTCCCGGTGGTCCTCCATCCCCTTCAGCAGCACCTCAATGGCCTCCCGGCCGAAGTCGTTGGCGTTGTCCTGGTTGGCCAGGGCGTAGGCCTCGTCGATGAACAGCACGCCCCCCAGGGCCTTGTCCACCGCCTCCTGGGTTTTGAGGGCGGTCTGGCCCACAAAGCCCGCCACCAGCCCGGAGCGGTCCACCTCCACCAGCTGGCCCTTGGACAGCACCCCCACCGCGTGGTAGATCTTGGCCAGCAGCCGGGCCACGGTGGTCTTGCCCGTGCCGGGGTTGCCCATGAACACCAGGTGCAGGGACATGGGGGGCACCGGCAGACCCGCCTCCTGGCGCAGCCTGCGCACCTTCACCAGATTGATGAGCCCCTTCACATCGGCCTTCACCTTGTCCAGGCCGCACAGCCCGTCCAGCTCGGCCAGCAGCTCGTCCAGGGTGGGCTCCTTCTCTGTGGGGGGCTCCCCCTTTCCGGCCTCTCCGACGGGGGCGGGGGACACCGCCTCGTCCTCCGGGCGGCCGGTCTTGACGGGGGCGCCGTCGGTGCGCCGGGCCACGAACTCGCTCACATCCACCCCGGGCCTGTCCCCGCCCACCCCGGCGCGGCCGCAGTAGGCGGACAGAGAGTCGGCGCAGGCGTTGACAAAGCCCGCCTCCGCCTCGCTCACCTTGCCGTCCACGGCGGCGAACAGCAGCAGCATCAGGGTGAAGGTGTCCACAAACCGGCTGCTCTGGCTCCTGCCCCCCTCCAGGTCGGCCTGGACCAGCCGCCGGAAGAAGTTGGGCAGCACAAACCCGGGATAATCCTCCACGGCGGAGGCCAGCTCCCAGTACAGCACGGTGGGCACCGGGTTGCCCTTGGAGTAGACGGCGTTGTAATATTCCACATGGCGGGGGGTCATCCCCTGGTCGGCGTGCCACACGCCGCAGGCGCACTGGCGCATGAAGGCGTCGGCCTCCCGGCCGAAGGCCACCCGGGCGGCCGGGTCGGCGATCTGGCGGCGGAAGGCGGTCATGGTCTCGTCGTACTGTTTATGGACGGCGGCGGGGGTCATAGGCTGGGACATGGCGGGCACGCTCCTTTTCTCGTATCTGACCCATTATACCCCTTTCCGCCCCGGGCCGCAAGGGCAAACCGTCCAACAGCGTCACGAAAAATCTCCTTCCATTTCCGCTGAACCTATGGTATACTGAAAGGACACAGTGCCTTTCAGCCGCATCACTACAGTAGAGAGAGGGCCCCGCCATGAGAATCTGGAAAATCATCTCCGGCCTCCTGTCCATCGCCATTGCCGCTCTGGTGGCGTTTCCGTCCTTCTTCTCGGAGCTGCTCCACATCACCGGACAGGCCACCGGCGGCGCCGGCATGGCGGTGGCCGCCATGCTTCTGGCCGGCGGCATCATCTCCATCGCCGCCAGCAGGGGCAGCATGGCCGCCGATATCGCCCTGATCTGCCTGTACGGCCTGGGGTCCCTGGTGGGCTTCACCATGGCCGGAACCTACGACAGCCTGCTGCTCTGGGCCCTCTGGTGCCTGCTGTGCGCCGCCCTGGCGGTGGTGGACTTTTTCGTCTCCTATTTCAGCGACGACGGCGGCTCTTCAGACCTCTATCAGACCAGCTATCCGGACGAGGCTCCGGCGCCCAGCGTTCCCACCCTCCGCTCCGTCATTCTGGAGCACAGCCCCAAAAAGCGGGAGGCCGTCATCGACGCCCTGCCGGAGCGCGACGCCAAGAGCTACCTGAAGCAGGTGGTCACCGCGCTGATCAACCGCGCCCCCATCCTCCCCCCGGAGCTGGAGGACGACGAGGAGCCCCGGCCGGGCCGGACCGCCCTCATTGCCTCCGCGTGTACCGCGCTGGTCTTTATCGCGGGCATCGTCATATTTCTCACCCTCCGGGGCGGCGCTCAGAGCGGCACGCCCACCCCCTCCGCCGCCCCCAGCGCTCCGGCGGTGTCCGCCGCGCCCACCCCCACGCCGCCCGCCTCCTCCGCTTCCCCTTCCGACAGCCCCTCCGGCAGTCCCTCCGAGCCTCCCGCCGGAACCAGCTCCGGCGATCTGGGCGACTACCACGTGGAAATTCAGGACGCCTTCCTTGCCAGCGACTTTGAGGGAAACCCGGCCATTATCATTACATACACCTGGATCAACAACAGCGGCGAGACGGTCAGCGCCCTGTCCGCCCTCTCGGAAAAGGCGTTCCAGAACGGCGTGCAGATCGACCGGGCCGTGGTCTACTCCCGGGACACCCCCGGCTACGACTCCGGCACCGCCTCCCGCAGCATCCGGCCCGGGGCCGAATCGGAGGTGCAGTGCGCCTACACCCTGCGCGACCGTGTTTCGACGGTGGAGTTTGAGGTCACGGAATTCCTCGGCCTCTCCGACAGCACGGTATCCATGGACTTCAACCCCCAGGCCCTGAACGCGGTGGAATAAACGCGAAAAGCCGGCCGGTCCCGCGGGACCGGCCGGCCTGTCTGTTTATCCGCCCGGCAGCCTCCGGCGGCGCCGGAAGCAAAAGGCCGTCCCCAGTCCGGCCAGAAGGATCAGGCCCGACGCGCCCAGCAGGAGCAGGGAGGCCGCGGGCACGCCGCCGGCGGAGCCGCCGGGGCGCTCTCCGCCCCGGGCCGCGCCGCCCCCGCCGGGAAAGCCCTGCGGCGGGCTCCCTTGCTCCGGCGGCTGTCCGCCGCCCCCGGCCCACGCCGGGACGCCGCCGCTCTCCGCCGGCGCGCCGCTTTCGCCGCCGGGGAAGCCGCTTATCCCCTCGGAGGGCCGGCCGTCTCCGCCGCCGGAAAAATTCTCTCCGCCGAAGAAGCCGCCCGGAAATCCGCCGCGCCCGCCGCCGCCCATGGTGCCCAGGACGGACAGGTCAAGGGCGGACGCGTCCACCAGGGCGGAGCTGTCCGCCGCCTGTCCCTCGTCCGTCGTGGGAATGGAGCCGGACAGCTGCCCGTCCACGCTTTGGACACGGAGCTCGCAGAACAGGCCCAGCGCCTCCACACCCGCCTCGAATTCCTCATAGGTGCAGAATTTGGTGGGGTCCCGCTCCACATAGGGGGCGATCAGGGCATACGCCTCTTCCGCAATGGCGGCGCAGTCCGCGCTGTCAAGGAACTGCCGGAAATACTGGTGGTACAGCTGGGTATATTCCCCGCTGGCAAAGATCCAATCCGCCATGGGCCGGTCGCCGCTCCCGGTGACGGACAGCGGAGCGTCGATGGGGTCGTTTACCGCGCCGGACGCGTCATTGCCCTGGAAGGTGCCGAAGGCCAGGTTGTAGTCCCAGGGGATCATGGACAGCCGCCCGTCCTCCTCATAGAGGTAGTAGTTGTGCACCATCATCCCGGTGTAGCTGTCTCCGTTCACCACAAAGTTGTGGACCACGAAGTAGCGCAGCACCTGGTCGATATCCAGAGCATGTTCCACGTCCCCCTCCCCCAGCGCCTTCAGCGCCTGGATCAGCCGGGTCTTGTCGGCCTTGGACGCCTCGGTTTTGGCGCTGTCAAAGATATTGGAGTAGCTGTCCGGGTCGTCGTCCGTGTATTGCAGCTTCACATCGCCGGAGCCCATGCCGCCGAACATCCCCCCGAAGCCGCCCCCCGGTCCGCCGTTTTCGGCGTCTCCAAACATTGCGGAGGGGGCAAACCCTTCCGGCGGGGCGCCGAACGATGACGGGTCAAAATTCCCCGGCGCGCTCCCCTGCGCCCCTGGCGCCTGAGTGCCAGCGGGCCGGCTGCCGTCCGCCTCCCCGTTATCGTTATCGCGGTTCATAAAATCGTCCATGTCGAAATCCCGGCCGTTGCCCCGGCCCCCGCCGAAGCTCATGCTGTCCGGCTTGTAGAGCTGGCCGAAGTCCCGCCCGTAATTGCGCTGGAGGAAGGCGTCCTCCACCCCCTCCACCGCCAGATACAGCCCCCAGTCCTCGCCGTTGACGGTGATCCACACGTAGCTGCACAGCGGGGCGTTCACCCCGAAGGACGCCATCAGCCGGTAGGTGAGGTAGTCTTTCATCATGGTGTTGTCCTGGATCAGGTTGTTGAGGCACAGCTTGTCCAGGCCGTAATAGGTCCTGCCGCTGTCGTACTGGTCAAACTCGAGCTTGAAGCTGTAGCGGTCGCTGCCCAGCTGGGAGACAGTGGACAGAGAGGTGTTCCCTTTGGCCCGGATGCCCACGTTTTTGTACCCCTCGTTGTCGATGACCACCGAGCAGGCGGCGTACTCCTCGTTCTCGCAGGTCTCGAGAAAGCTGTCCCAGCCGTCCATCACGATGTCAATGGTATGCACTCTTGAGGTGTCGAACAGCTTTTTCTCATAGCCCATGGCCTGGGACGCGGGCTGGATGCCCAGCGCCCGGCCGTTCATGAACAGGAGGGTGATGAGCAGCGAGAGCAGCGCGCCCGCCAGACAGATCCGGTCCAAGTATTTGTGCGCCGCCATGGCCTTACCCCATGTAGTCGCCGTTGTAGCTCACCAGCACGGCGCTGCGCACACCCTCCATTCCGGCGAGCGCATTGACGAACTCGGTGTTGTCATTTTGGAGCCGCACCTCCAGATTCAGTTCAATCAGTCCCTGCTGCACCGTTTTGCTTTTGACGGCGCAGCGTTTGGTGTTGTTTTCCAGGAACACCTTTGCCTGGAGCTCCGCCGCCTTGTCCGCACACTGGATTACCACGATGTACGGATTTTCAAAGGACTTTTTGTTGACAAACACCAGCAGGATCACGCCGATCACCACGCTGCCGATGACGGCCAGGGGGATCATCCCCGCCGCCAGCACAATGCCTACGGCGATGGACCAGAACAGAAACGCGATGTCCAGCGGCTCCTTGATGGCGGTGCGGAAGCGGACGATGGACAGCGCGCCCACCATGCCCAGAGAGAGCACCACGTTGCTGGTGACGGCCAGGATCACCATGGTGGTAATCATGGTCAGCGCCACCAGGGTGACGCCGAAGCTGGAGGAGTACATCACGCCGGAGAAGGTCTTTTTATACACCAGCAGAATGAACAGCCCGATGCCGAAGGCGAGCAGAAGCGCAATCGCCATGTCCAGCAGACTGACGCTGGCCACGTTCTCCAGAAAGCTGGATTTGAAAATGTCTTGGAAGTTCACTGCGAGTTTTACTGTCGGCATAACGTTTTCCTCCTAACCATAAATGCGGCACTGCGCGTATTTTGAAAACGCCTCCGACCGCCGCCCCTCCAGCTGCACCGCGTCCCGGATGATGTCGGGGAGGAAGGCGTCCCACTTCACCTCCAGGATGGTGACCGGTTCCCCCGCGGGAATGGTGACACAGTTGGGGTTCAAAAAATCCGTGCATTGCAGTCCTGTGCGGATGTCATAGTCCAGCGTCACCCGCACGTTCCCCGGCCCGTAGACGAAGGGCTCCCGGGTGTAGTCCACGATGGTGCGGGGGCGCAGGCCCTGAGTACGCATTTTGTGGTACAGCTCCTGCGCCAGCGGCCTGCCGCTGTCCGGCATCCAGGACAAGCCGCCGTCCACGATGGCCTGGGCCTCCGCGGCGGACAGCTCCGCCACGGCTTTGGTCCCCAATCCGTTGAGCTTGCTCTTTTTCTCCAGGTGGATGAGGGTGGGGTCGAAATTGTAGTACCGGAGGCGAAACTTCTCCCGCCGGTTCACCCCGTCGAGCTTCTCCCGAAGGGCCTTGTCCGCCAGATTGTCAAAATACAGGCTTCTGATCCGGTATTTTCCATCCACCGCGTGGCCGTCCGGGCGGCATACCGCCCTCAGCCGCTGCCGGATGGCCACGCGGTCGGACAGGTTGACCTCATGCTTCCATTCGTGCCGATATTGCTCCATTGCGTCACATCCTTTCCAACGGCACTTTAACACAGGAAACTGAACCCATGCTGAAAAAAACGGCGGGAGTCTGTGAAGAAATCGTAAACAAATTCCATTCCCGCCGCCTCCCCTCCCGAACCGGCGGCAGCCCGCGGCCACAGCAGCGCAGCAGCCCGGGCCGGCATGGCCGGCCCGGGCTGCTGCGTTCCGCGGGATAAGATCAGAGGAAGGTCTGCGGTATTTTGTACCCGGCCGCCTTTACGCTCAGCATCGTTTTGGAGGCCAGCAGCGCCGGGGCGGGCAAAGCCCGGGCCCCCTGGGGACAGATTGCGGCGCACCGCATACAGGTGATGCATTTCTCCGCATCCGTCGTCTCCGGGTGTTCCACAGGGATGGCGCCCACGGGACACATCCGGGCGCACGTCCCGCACCGGACGCAGGATGCTCCCGCCTTGGGATGGGCCGGCATCCCTTTGAACTCCCGGTACGGGACATTTCCGGGAACCTGGACGGCGGGCGGGATGTCGTGGGACGCCAGCTTGCCCGCCGCATCCATGCCGAACCTCCGCGCCAGCTCCAGGTCGGCGCCGTCGGGGCGCCCGGCGGCAATGGAGCGGACAATGGAGTGCTCCCCGATAAACGCGGCGGCGGCGGCCACCTGGAAGTTCATCCCCTCCAACGCGTTTTTCAGCTCAAGAAGGGCGTCCTCAAACTCCCGGTTGCCGTAGACAACCACGGCGACCGCGCTTTGTCCGCACCCCCGCAGCCGGGACAGCCGCTCCAGCGCCACGGCGGGGACGCGGCCCCCATACACCGGAACAGCGGCCAGCAGCAGCGTATCCGCGCCGATGTCCGCCGCCTCCACCGCGGCGGACAGGTCCAGCCCCTCGTTGGGATACGCAATGCCCTCCGCCACCGCCCCGGCCACCTTCCCCGTGGCCCCGGTCGGGCTGAAGCAGGCGGTCAAAAGTCTTGTGGGCTTCATATGATTCCCCCTCCCGATGATGTTTCGCTTTCCATGATAGTACAAACCCGCCCCGTTTGCAAGGACAATGTACCGCCGGATTCCCATCCAAAAAAGGACGGCGCAGCGATCGCCGCGCCGTCCTCCCGCGGGCACCGCCGCGGGGCCCGCTTCCGCCGATGTTCACGCCCTCCAGCGCTTCAGCATGGGGAAAAACTGGTGCATCTGAGCCTTGGCCTGGTCCTCCGTCATGCCGGGGGTCGCCTGGGCCATCATGGGGGCGCAGAAGTTGATCATCTCCTCCATGGTCATCTCTCCCACAAACTTCCCGTCCTGGTAGCAGTAGGAGCAGTAGTCGCCGCTGGCAGAGCCGTCTGCCTCGGTGCCGTGGGCGGTACCGGGACCCAGGGGCATCCCGCAGGACTGGCAGAACTTCATGTCTTTGTAATCATTCATGGTTGGAACCTCCTTGGTTTTGGATGATCCCATCATAGCACCGCAACCCTGACAGGGCGTGTCATGTTTCCCGGCGTGGGCCCAATATATTTTCCAGCCCAGGGCGGCCAGCCTCCGCCGGAGGGCGTCGGGCGAGAGCACCTCCACCCCCGCCCCGAAGCTGAGCAGATAGCCGTACAGCCACTGGTCCTCGGGGAACACCGCCTCCACCAGCAGGGAGCCGTCCGGCTGGGGAGCCACACAGCTCTGGTCGAACTCGTCGTACACCCGGTAGGCCATATGGGCGGCGAACCGCAGCCGCGCCTCCACCCGGAACAGGGGCGGGATGTCGCCGGAAAAGTCGATGTCCGGCGGGTCCAGGCGGCGGTGGAACACCTCCCCGGTAAATTGCGGGGACAGCATCCGGGACAGCCGGAAGGTGCGGTAGTCCTCCCGCTCCAAATCAAAGGCCTGCAGGTACCATCCCTGGCCCTTGAACACCAGCCGGGCGGGGAGCGCCCGCCGGGCGCGGGTGGAGCCGTAGGAGCCGGCGTAGTCGAAGGTCAGGGTCCGCCGCTCCAGCACCGCCTTCTTGAGAAGCTGGAATTTCTCGCTGTCCGCCTCCCCCGCCCCCCAGCGGGACAGGTTCACCTGAATCCAGTCCTCCTGGCCCCGGCGGAACAGGGCGGACAGCTTGGTCAGCGCCTGCTCCCCCTCCTGACCGGGCAGGCTCTGGAGGGCGAAAAGCAGCTGGCGCTGCTCCTCGTCGGTGAAGGCAGCCCGGTCCAGCACATACCCGTCCAGCAGGGCCACGCCGCCCCCGGTCCCCTGGGTGGTGTACACCGGCACTCCGGCGGCGGACAGGGCGTCCACATCCCGCAGCACCGTGCGGGGGGACACCTCCAGCCGCTCCGCCAGCTCCCCGGCGGTCATGCGGCCCTTTTCCAGCAGGAGGTAAACCATCTGAAATTGACGGGAGACCACCGACATGGGACATCCCTCCTGATCCGAGTTCTTTTTGCCATTATACCATATCAAACGGAGAAGGGGAAGCCCGGTTGGGCTTCCCCCGCGTTTTATGGCGCTGTCCCCCTGCGCGGCTGTGCTCGCGCTTCTAATCCAGTTCAAACTGCCCGGTATAGAGCTGGTAGTACCGCCCCTGCTCCGCCATGAGCTGTTCATGGCTGCCCTTCTCCATGATGCGTCCGCCCTCGATGACCACGATGCAGTCGGCGTTGCGCACGGTGGAAAGCCGGTGGGCAATGACAAACACCGTCCGCCCCTCCATCAGCGCGTCCATCCCCCGCTGAATATACCGTTCGGTGCGGGTGTCGATGGAGGAGGTGGCCTCGTCCAGCACCATGATGGGCGGGTCCTTCACCGCCGCCCGGGCGATGGCCAGCAGCTGCCGCTGGCCCTGGGACAGATTGGCCCCGTCCCCGGTGATCCGGGTGTGGTAGCCCTCCGGCAGACGGCGGATGAAGCCGTCGGCATTGGCCGCCTTCGCCGCCTGCACACACTCCTCGTCGGTGGCGTCCAAACGGCCGTAACGGATATTGTCCATGACGGTTCCGGTGAACAGGTGGGTGTCCTGGAGCACCGCGCCCTGGCTCATCCGCAGAGAGTCCTTCCGGATGTCCCGCACGTCGATCCCGTCGCAGGTGATCATCCCCCCCTGGATCTCGTAGAAGCGGTTGATCAGGTTGGTGACGGTGGTTTTGCCCGCGCCGGTGGAACCCACAAAGGCGATCTTCTGCCCCGGGTCGGCGTAGACGGACAGGTTTTTCAGCACCGGCTTGCCCTCCACGTAGGAGAAGTCCACCTGGCTGAGCCGCACCGCCCCCCGCAGCTCGGCGTAGCAGAATTCCTCGCCGGGGACATTGCGCACCGTGCCCCGGATGAGGTGGAGGCCCATCGTCCCGCCGGGGCCGGGATACTTCCAGGCCCAGCCGTGGCCCGCCATCTCCGCGGGGGTCAGCGGGGTGAGGGTCCCGTCCTCCCCCAGCCGCACCCACAGCCCGGTCCGGGAGTCCACCCCGGGGGGCAGCAGCTTGAGGGCCCCGTTCTCCTCGTCCGCCTGGCCCAGCTCGGTGAGGGCCTCGTCCTCCCCCACCAGCACCGGCACCAGGGACAGGCCGCAACTCCGGGGCACCTTCCAGGCCCACGCCTTGGGCCTGCCCCGGCCGCTGAACCTGGACAGGGAGCCGTTGGCGTCCTTGTCCACCGGCACCAGGGTGACCTGCCCCCGGTCCGCCTCGGGCTGGGCGTCCATGACGGCAAAAATGCGCTCCGCCCCCGCCAGCGCGGACAGCAGGGTGGTCATCTGCATGGAAATCTGGTTGACGGGCTGGGTGACCTGCTGGTTGTACTGGAGGTAGATCACCAGGGAGCCCAGAGTGAAGCCGGCGTTGATGCCGGTGCTCATGGCCAGCAGCGCCCCCAGCACGGCGGTGACGGCATAGCCGATGTTGGTCAGGTTGGAGGCGACGGGCATAATGGCGGAGGAGTAGAATCCGGCGTCGCTGGCGGCGGCGCGGTACTCCTCGTTCAGGCCGCCGAACTGGGCCTTGGCCTGCTCCTCGTGGTTGAAGGCCTTGACCACCTTCAGCCCCTCAATCATCTCCTGGATGTTGCCGTTCACCGCCCCCAGGGCTGCCTGCTGGCGGGCGTAATACTTCCGGCTGCGCTTGCCGAACAGGGCGAACACCGCCATCACCCCGCCCAGCATCACCAGGGACGCCAGAAACAGGATGGGAGACAGGGTGACCATCATGAACACCACGCTGACAAAGGTGACCGCGCTGGACAGCAGCTGGATCACCGACTGCTGGAGGGCCATCTGCACATTGTCCGCGTCGTTGGTAAAGCGGCTCATGAGCTCGCCGTGGGTGTGGGCGTCGAAATAGCTCAGGGGAAGCTGCTGAAGCTTGTCAAACAGCTCCCGGCGCAGCTTGTTGCACCCCTTCTGTGCCAGCTGGGCCATCAGGTTGCTCTGAATATAGATACAGACGGAGGCCGCCAGATAGAAGAGCGCCAGCTGGGCGCAGGCGGCAATCAGACCGGGCCAGTCGGTCCGGCCCGCGGCCAGGGCGGAGGTGATGCCGTCGATGATGGGCTTCTGCATATAGGTGGCCCGGACGCCCAGCACGGCCTCCGCCACCACGCACACCAGGGCGGCCGCCAGCAGCGCCGGCTTGGCCGCAATATATTTCACCGTGCGCAGGGCCGTGCCCTTCAGGTCCTTGGGCTTGCCGTAGCCCCCCCGGGGCCCGCCGTGGGGTCCCCCGGGGCCGTGGGGCCCTCTGGCCCGGTTGTTCTCAGCCATTGCCGTCCCCTCCCTCCTGCTGGGAATCGTAGATCTCGCGGTATATCTCATTGGAGGCCATCAGCTCGTCGTGGGTGCCCACCCCGGCGATGGTCCCCTCGTCCAGCACCACAATCTTGTCGGCGTACTGCACCGAGCTGATCCGCTGGGCGATAATGATGACGGTGGTGTCCTTCAGGTTCTGCCGGAAGGACTCCCGGATTCTGCCCTCGGTGGCGGTGTCCACAGCCGAGGTGGAGTCGTCCAGTATGAGGACGGCGGGCTTGCGCACCATGGCCCGGGCGATGCACAGCCGCTGCTTCTGCCCGCCGGACACGTTGACGCCCCCCTGGTCCAGGTTGGTGTCGAAGCCGTCGGGGAACGACATGATGAAGTCATAGGCCTGGGCGTCCCTGGCCGCCTGAATCAGCTCCTCCTCGGCGGCGTTCTCGTTGCCCCACAGCAGGTTCTCCCGGATGGTGCCGGAGAACAGCACGTTGTTTTGCAGCACCATGCCGATGCGGCCCCGCAGCGCGTCCAGAGGATAGTCCCGCACATCCAGGCCGTCCACCAGCACCTTGCCCCGGTGGACATCGTAAAACCGGGGGATCAGATTCACCAGGGAGGACTTGCCCGTGCCGGTGCCGCCCACCACGGCCACGAACTCGCCGGGATTGATCTCCAGGCTGATATGCTTCAGCACATCCTCCCCCTCCCCCTCCGTCTGATAGCGGAAGGATACGTCCCGGAACTCCACCCGGCCCCGGGGGACGGGCAGGCTGGTCGCGCCGCCGTCGGCGATGGAGGGCCGGGCGTCGATGACCTCGAATACCCGGCGGGTGGACGCCTGGGCCCGGCTGTACTGGAGCAGGGCCATGCCCACCATCATCAGCGACATGAGGATCTGCATGATGTAGCCCACCACGGTCTGCAAATAGGCGATGTCCAGCTGGCCCCCCAGCACCATATTGCCGCCGTTGTACAGCACCAGCACCACGGCCGCCGCCATACAGATGGTCATCATGGGCTGCATGGCCACCATGCGCAGCATGGCCCGCAGGGCGGTGGAGGTGAAGTTGTCGTTGGCGTCCTTGAATTTGTCCCGCTCCCGGTCCTCCCGGACGTAGGACTTCACCACCCGCACGGCGATGAGGTTTTCCTGCACCGTCTCGTTGAGCTGGTCCAGCGCCTGCTGCATTTTTTCAAACAGCGGCATGCACACCTTCATCAGCAGCAGCAGCGCCGCGGCCATGACGGGCAGAACCACCAGCACCACCAGGGTCAGCCTGGGGCTGATGGCCAGGGTGAGGATCACGCTGGCCACCAGCATAACCAGCGCCCGGATGAGAATCCGCAGGCACACCATGGCCACGTTCTGAATGTTGGTGACATCGTTGGTCATGCGGGTGATGAGGGAGGAGGAGGAAAACCGGTCGATATCCGCGAAGGAGAAGGAGGATATCTTCTCGAACTCGGCCCGGCGCAGGTTGCTCCCCAGGCCCTGGGCGGCGTAGGCGGCGCAGCGGGCGGCCAGGCCGCCGGTGGCGGTGGCCACAACGGCGGCCGCCACCATCAGGGCGCCGTACTTCCAGACGGCCGTCATGTTCTCCCCCTCAATGCCCTGGGCGATGATCTGGGCCATGAGCAGGGGGATGGTCAGCTGGCACAGCGTCTCCAGCGTGACAAGCAGCGGGGAGGCCGCGGCGTAACCGCCGTAGCCCTTGAGGTAAGACGCGATGCGTCTCAGCATGGGTCACACTTCCTTTCTAAGGGATCTTTGGAGCCGGAGGCGGGGGACAGCAAGCGTCCCACCGCCTGCCGCCCACTTGATAGAGGTTTTCCAGCATCCGCCGGTGGAACCGGTACACCTGCTCCCGCTCCTCCGGGGAGAAGCCCCGGTACATGGCGTCGTCCACCTGCTGGAACGCCTGGAGGCCCGCGTCCAGAGCTTCCCGCGCCTTGCGGGTGATAAAAATGCGGTTGCGGCGGGTGTCCTTCTCGTCGGTGCGGCGGACCACGTAGCCCTGGCGCTCCAGCACCTTCAGCGAGGCGGCGACGGTGGCCGGCGCGCTGTGGAGCTGGTCGGCCAGCTCCTTCTGGGTGGGCGCCTGATCCGGGTCGTCCGGGTACTGGGACAGGACCGCCAGCAGGCGGGGGGAGCCGATATCCCCCGCCCCCTGGCGGGCCAGAGCCGCCATGCAGGCGTTGTGGTGGGTGCGGAGCAGCTGGTTGAACAGCAGCGCGGAGTCATCCATAAAAGGGTCCCCCTTCACAGTGTCGTCACGGCTCGCTTTTTGTTCGTGGGCGAATCATTCGCGCACGTATTATTTTACCCCGCTCTGAGAAAAAGTCAAGAGGCAGTGTATGAAGGATTTGTGAATTCCGCAGCGGGGCGGCGGCATAAAAGAGCGGCGCATGGATAACCATGCGCCGCTTCTCCGCGCTTCTCATTAAAACGCCGGTACCACCGCGTTCCCATAGGTGTCCTTCATGAACTGCCTCACCTCGTCGGACTGCAGCGCCTTCACCAGGGACTGGATGGCGGCGTCGTTCTCCCGGCCCTCCTTCACCGCCAGCACGTTCACATAGGGGGCGGCAGCGGCGGCGGCGTCCTCAAAGGCCAGGGCGTCGTCCTCGCTGAGCCCCGCGCCCAGGGCGTAGTTGCCGTTGATGATGGCGATGTCCACGTCCTGAAGGGTGGAGGTCAGCAGATTGGCGGTGAGCTCCTGAATCTCATAGTTGTGGGGGTTCTCGGCGATGTCGTCCTTGGTGGCGGCCAGGCCGGCCCCCTCCCGCAGCTTGATGAGCCCCTGGGCCTCCAGCAGCATCAGCGCCCGGGCCTCGTTGGTGCCGTCGTTGGGCACGGCGATGGACGCGCCGTCGGCCAGCCCGTCCAGGCTGGAGGTCTTGCCCGCGTAGATGGCGAAGGGCTCATAATGGACCTCGGCCACGCTGACCAGATGGGTGCCGTTCTCCTCGTTGAAATTGTTCATGTAGGTGATGTGCTGGAAGTAGTTGGCGTCCAGGGAGCCGTCCTCCACGGCGGTGTTGGGCAGGATGTAGTCGTCAAACTCCTGGATCTGGAGGTCGATGCCCTCCTCGGCCAGCAGCCCCTTCACCACCTCCAGCACGGCGGCGTGGGGAGCGGGGGTGGCGCCCACCTTGAGCACAACGGCGTCCCCGCCGCCGGCGGGGCTGTTCTCAGGGTTCTGGCTGCCGGCGGCAGGGCCTCCGGCGCAGGCGGACAGGCTCAAAGCCAGGGCCAGGGTCAGGCCCAGCGCAAGAAACTTGCCGATCTTTTTCATGATGTTCTTCTCCTTTTCCTTGATGGATGATCTATGTGAGCCGCATGGCGGACATCACCAAAAACAGGTGCGCAGGTACAAAAAAACGTCCCTGACACTGCTGTCAAGGACGTGGGCCTGCGCCAACGTGGTACCACCTTGCTTCACCCGCCCCTCACGGGGCCGGGCCTTACCGGGTACTGACATACCCTGGCGCTGTGACGGGCGCGCCCGGCGCGGCCTAAGGACCCTCTTGTCTCTCAGCCGCGCGGCTCCGAGGCCATGTTCGGCGGGGCCTTCCGTGCCCGTTTCCAGCTGCCCGGGCTCTCTGTGCCGTATCTCCCCGCGTACTCTCCTCATCATTGCCTTTGCGATATGAAGTTATGTCCCCCGCCCCTTCGGGACGGAGCGCAGGCGGCTTCCCCACTGCCTTTGCGGCCCGCCGCCTAAAACATATCAACTCGATTGGTTGATGGGACTAGTTTAACGCACAAAAGCGCTTTTGTCAATGGGGCAGTTTGCACAGATGAAAACAGGACGAGGCGGTTCCGCCTTGTCCTGTTTTCACAAGATTAAGCCGTCACACCGGCCCCGGAGGCCCCATTCTCCGGTCCTGTTCCGTCTGCATCCGGCGCTTTTTCCGCGCGCTCCGTCCGGCGCCCCGGTCGGTGATCCGCTTGTCCACCCGCACCGCCAGATGGGTGCCGATGGACTGGAAGATCTGCACCAGCACCACCAGCGCGATCACCGCCACATACAGCACGATGCGCATGCCCCGGGTATGGCCCCGGTTCAGCGCCATATTGCCCAGCCCGCCGCCGCCGATGGCGCCGGACATGGCCCCGTAGCCCAGGATGGTGATGAACGCCGTGGTGAACCCGGTGAGCAGGGAGGGCAGGGACTCGGGCAGGATCACCTTCCAGATGATCTGGAAGGGGGTGCAGCCCATGGCCTGGGCGGCCTCCACGGTGCCCCGGTCCATCTCCCGCAGGGAGCCCTCCACCAGCCGGGCCACAAAGGGGAAGGCGGCGATGGTCAGGGGGACGATGGAGGCGTTGGTGCCGATGGAGGTGCCCACGATGACCCGGGCCAGGGGAAACACCACCACCATCAGGATGAGGAAGGGCACCGACCGCAGCAGGTTGATGACCACGTTGAGCACCTTCATCAGGGGGGAGGGCAGGGGCCGCACGCCGTCGGACGCCCCCGCCACCAGCAGCACCCCCAGGGGCAGGCCGATGAGGTAGGCGAAGAGGGTGGCCAGCACGGTGGAATAGACCGTCTCCCAGGCGGCGAAGGCCAGGTTGTTCAGCAGGTAGGGCACCTGCTCCGCGATGTCCTTCACCAGCTCGGGGTCGGTGATGTGGAAAAAGGAGATGATCCACTCAGCCATGGTAATCCCGCACCTCCTCCATGGTCACGTTGGGCTGGTTCTTGATGTACGAGACGGCCTTGGCCGCCTCCGCCGGGTCCTCCGGCAGGCCCAGCAGCATGGTGCCGAAGGCCTGTCCGTTGACGTTGCGGGTGTCCGCCCCCAGAATGTTCACCTTCACGCCGCAGTCGATGGCCAGGGAGGCGATGAGAGGCTCGTAGGACGACCCGCCGTTGAAGGCGATGCGGATGACGTTGGCGGCGGGCAGCTGGTCGATGACCACCCCGTCGGGGTAGACCAGGCGGCGGCCCGCCTCGGTCCGGGGGCTGGAGAACACCTGCTCCACCGTGCCCGTCTCCATGACCCGGCCGTGGTCCAGAATGGCCACGTGGGTGCAGATCTCCTCCACCACCGCCATCTCGTGGGTGATGACCACCACTGTGATGCCCAGACGGCGGTTGATGTCCTGGATGAGCCGCAGAATGTCCCGGGTGGTCTTGGGGTCCAGGGCGGAGGTGGCCTCGTCGCACAGCAGGATCTTGGGGTCGCAGGCCAGGGAGCGGGCGATGGCCACCCGCTGCTTCTGCCCGCCGGACAGCTGGGCGGGGTAGGCGTCCGCCTTGTCGGGCAGGCCCACCACCTCCAGCAGCTCCCGGGCCCGCTTTTCCGCGTCCGCCCGCTTCACGTGGGCGATCTCCATGGGGAAGCAGATATTGTTCAGGCAGGTGCGCTGCATGAGCAGGTTGAACTGCTGGAAGATCATGCTGATGGACCGCCGCTGGGCGATGAGCTCCCTGCCGCTCATGGCGCACAGGTCGGCGCCGTCGATGAGCACCTGGCCGGAGGTGGGCCGCTCCAGCAGGTTGATGCAGCGCACCAGGGTGGACTTGCCCGCGCCGCTCATGCCCACGATGCCGTACACCGCGCCGTCGCCGATGGTGAGGGACACATCCGTCAGGGCGTGGAGCTGCCCCTCGGCGGTGGGGAACGACTTGGACACGTTTTTCAGTTCGATCATGGGGTTCTCCCCTCTCTCTCTGGGGTAAAAAAGGCTGGACCCTATTGTATGCCCAAACCGGGGACTTGTCAAGACACGGGGCCGGAGAGGCTGCGCCTCGGGAGGCATCGCCTCAAAGAGCGCGCCCCTCCGGCCCGGCCCGGTCAGCCGCCCCGCTGCGCCTCCGGCCCCAGCAGCACCGGCTGGAGCTGTTCTCCCCGGCAGGCGGCCTCGATGGTTTCGGGCAGCAGGGTGAAGTCGGCCACCAGGGAGGCGGGCTTGCCCGCGCAGTCGTCCTGGCCCAGGGGGACGAAGTAAATGTTCCGGCGGCTGAGCATGGCCCCCAGGTTGGGCGCGCCCCCCGCCAGCGCGTCGTTGGAGGCCAGCGCCAGCACCAGCGGCCGCCCGTTGCGCAGGTGGGCCTTTGCCGCCATGGTGACGGCGGTGTCCGTCACCCCGTGGGCCAGCTTGGCCAGGGTGTTCCCGGTGCAGGGGCAGATCGCCAGCACGTCCAGCAGCCCCTTGGGGCCGATGGGCTCCGCCTCCGCCACGGTGGAGATCACCCGGCGACCGCAGATGCGCTCCATCTCCCGCATGAAGTCGTGGGCCGCGCCGAAGCGGGTGTCGGTGGACGCCACCGTCTGGGACACGATGGGGGTCACCGGCCCGAACCGGGCGGCGGTCTGTTCCAGGGCGTCCAGCGCCCTGGACATGGTGCAGAAGGACCCGCAGAAGGCGAAGCCCACTCGTAATTCCTTTCGATTCACAGGTCTGATTCCTCCATGATATGATAGACGGTGTTTTTGATGTACCGGCCCGAGGTGACGGGGGCGGCCTTCCCCGGCAGGGACAGGGCCCAGATCACCCGCACCCCCAGGGCGGCGGCGGCGTCCATATCCACCCCGCCGGGGCGGGAGGCCAGGTCAATGACCAGGGCCCGCTCCTTGAGGGCGGCCAGCTCCTCCACCCCCAGCACGGTGGACGGGACGGTGTTGTACACCAGGTCGTAGCTGCACAGCCAGTCGGAGAGGCGGTCCATCCCCTCGCTGCCCAGCCCCATGCTCTCGGCGGCGGCCCGCTGCTCATACCGCCGGGCGGCCACCCATACCCGGGCTCCCAGTCCCCGCAGGCGGGGAGCCAGCGCCCGCCCCAGGCGGCCGAAGCCGATGATCAGCACCCGGGCGTCGTGGAGGGTGATGGGCAGCTCCTCCATGGCGATCTGGATCGCGCCCTCGGCGGTGGGGACCGCATTCATCACCGCCAGCTCCTCCCGGGCGAAGTAGTCCCGCAGGATCAGGCCCCGTTCCCGGGCCATCTCCAGCAGCTCCTCCCCCGCCATCCCGGCGCACACCAGCTGCCCAGGCCGCAGGGCGTCCAGCACCTCCTCCAGCCCATGCTCTCCCGCGGCCAGAGGCGCGTTGAGCCGCCCCCCCGGACCCGCCGCCGGAAGCGGCAAAATCAGGCAGTCCGCCCGGTCCGCCCCGGCCATGGACGGCTCGCACTGCATTCCCTCGCCCCGCTCCAGCGCGTAGCTATGTACGCTGTGGCCGTCGTCGGCCAGCAGCGCGGCCAGCGCGGCCTGGCGGGGGTCGCCCCCCACCACCCAGATATTTTTTGCCCGCAGCATCACAAATTCCTCCCGTCCTGCGTTCGTCATCAGTCCAGTGTATTCGTTTCCGCGGACCGGGGTGACAGAGCGGTCCGCCCGCCCCCGCTGTTGACAGATCCCATCCCGTCTGGTATACTGTTGGGCACAACTGAACATTGGGTATGTCTTCAGGGCAGGGTGAAATTCCCGATCGGCGGTACAGTCCGCGAGCGCTAACGCGCTGATTTGGTGCAACTCCAAAACCGACAGTATAGTCTGGATTTGAAGAAGGTGTGTTGAAACGGCCAGCTTTCAGCTGGACGGCTGCACTTTTTTCGCAACCTGCTCTGTTGACGCCGCAGCACACCTGAATCATGGACACCTGAACGGCATCTCCGATGCGTTCGGGTGTCATTTTTTTCAGGAGGTCTTTTTTATGAACGGCAAAACAAGAAAAATTGCGGCGGTCGGCATACTCTGCGCCCTCGCCTATGGGGCGGTGGCGGTGGGGCGTATCCCATTGGTGCTCTTTCTGAAATACGATCCCAAGGATGTGGTCATTGCCTTCAGCGGGTTCGCGTTCGGCCCGTCCGCCGCCCTGGCATCCGCCCTGATCGTGTCCCTCGCGGAGCTGCTCACCATCAGCGAAAACGGCATTCTGGGCTTTGCCATGAACGTCATTTCCAGCTGCTCCTTTGCCTGTACCGCCTCGCTGCTGCACCGGAAAAGGCCCGGTCCGGCCAGCGCCGCCGCGGGGCTTCTCTGCGGCTGGGCCTGTATGACCTCCGTCATGATGTTCTGGAACTATCTGGTGGCCCCCGTCTATATGGGCTGCCCCCGGGCCGCCGTGGCGGAGCTGCTGCTCCCCGTCTTTTTGCCGTTCAATCTGATCAAGGGCGGGCTGAACGCGGTCATCGCCATGCTCTTATACCGGCCGGTTACGGCCGCGCTGCGGCGCTCCCGCCTGTGGGGGCATCCATAATCCTCCGCCGTATTTTTTTCGGCCCTGCAAGATATTGCGCGGAACCGGGCATACTACCCCTACCAAATACATTGGAGGGAATCCTATGACAAATCCGTACGAAAACTACCACAAGGGAAACGTGGACTTCATGCGGAGCCAGACCCGGGAAAACCTGATGCGCTCCTTCGCCGGGGAGAGCCAGGCCCGCAACCGCTACACCATCGCCGCCTCCGCCGCCCGGAAGGAGCGGCTGGAGGCGGTGGCCCGGGTCTTTGAGTTCACCGCCGACCAGGAGCGCGCCCACGCCAAGGTGTTCTACGACCTGCTGCTGCCCTCCGCCGGACAGAACATCGCCATCGACGGCAACTATCCCATCGACCTGTCCGACAAAACCCTGGACCTGCTGAAGGCCGCCCGGCACAACGAGTACCAGGAGTTTGAGCACGACTACGCCCAGTTCGCCAAGCTTGCCCATCAGGAGGGCTTCGACCTCATCGGCGGGCAGTTTGAGCTCATCGCCCAGATTGAAAAGACCCACGGGGACCGTTTCGGGATGCTGGCGGACCACCTGGAGCGGGGCACCCTGTTCGCCGCCAAGGAGGAGACGCTGTGGATGTGCCTCAACTGCGGAGAGATCGTCCGCTCCTCCATCGCCCCCCAGACCTGCCCCGTCTGCCGCCACGGCCAGGACTACTTTGTCCGGCTGGATATGGCGCCGTATACGCTGGGCAAGTAATTTCACAGAGCCTTGTCGCGCTGCGCCTGTTCGCGGCGCACGGCTTCGCTCCGGCTCAGGCAAAATCCCAAGCCCACCTTTTGGACTTGGGATTTTACTTACCCTGCGCTCCATCCGCGCTGCTCACGACGGCTCCGCGCTTTTGCTGTCACGCTCCGCCTGTTCGCGGCGCGCGGCTTCCCGCCGTCTCGGACAAAACCCATCCGGGCCTTCGGCCCTCCTTGGGCTTTTGTCCTCGCTTCGGTCCATCCGCGCTGCTCACGACGGCTCCGCGCTTCTCCCTCTTGCTTTTCCTGTCAAGACAGCTTATAATGGAACCACTACCGACAGGGAGGGATTCTCCATATGAAGCGTGACGTAAACTATACCATGCTCACCGATTTCTATGAGCTGACCATGGGCAACGGCTACTTTCAAACCGGAATGGCCCAGCGGATCTGTTACTTCGACGTGTTCTTCCGCAGCGTCCCCGACGGCGGCGGCTTCGCCATCGCGGCGGGCCTGGAGCAGGTGATCGACTACATCCAGAACCTCCACTTCGACCAGGAGGACATCGAATACCTCCGGGGCAAGGGCTGCTTCGCCCCGGAATTTCTGGACTACCTGCGGGACTTCCGGTTCACCGGCGATATCTGGGCCGTGCCGGAAGGCACCCCCATCTTCCCCCGGGAGCCCATCCTCACCGTCCGGGCCCCCGCCATTCAGGCCCAGTTCGTGGAGACCTATATCCTGCTGGCCCTGAACCACCAGTCCCTCATCGCCACCAAGTCCAACCGCATTGTCCGGGCCGCCGGCGGCCGCCCGGTGTCCGAATTCGGCTCCCGGCGGGCCCAGGGCTCCGACGGCGCGGTGCTGGGGGCCCGGGCCAGCTACATCGCCGGGGCCAGCGGCACCGCCTGCGCCATGGCCGACGAGCTGTACGGCACCCCCGCCACCGGCACCATGGCCCACTCCTGGGTGCAGAT
>ERZ808040.432-NODE-432-length-36824-cov-4.615778_pt1 | contig 36824 bp, 31 predicted proteins | sample MGYA00380191_ERZ808040 | MGnify/ENA primary metagenome ERZ808040 (study PRJEB31490, sample SAMN06133395) | mouse gut metagenome | isolation source: J6 | host: mice | place: China: Chengdu | collected 2015-05 ...
GGGAGGTGTGGATTGAAATACCGGTAACTATGAGGTCGATCCCACACACCCGGGTCACCTCCCTTCGGGGAGGTGTGGATTGAAATACCGGCTGCGCGGGCTTCGCCTCGGCCAGCTGCCAGGTCACCTCCCCTCGGGAAGCGTGGATTGAAATGGGTTTGCCGGCCGGTGGGGTCGGGCGTGTGGTGTGTCACCTCTCTTTGGGGAGGTGCGGAGTGAAATAATAGAGCTTGAACTGCTTGCAAAGATGCAGTCGAATCGCGGAAGATGATGGGCGGTTACACTGATAAGGGGAAAGGTGGTGACATGCACACGACGTTGGACTTGAGTCAATACAATGATGTGACGGCATATGCTGATGCAGTACATTGTCCGGTGGTGCATGGGGATTATCTGCCAACTCCGCAAGCTGTCGCACACCGTGTGCGTGAGGCGATGGATGACCGGCACCTGAGTATGGAGCAGGTCGCAAAGGAAGCACATGTCAGCATCCAGGCTGTGTACTCGCTGCGCGATAGTGGCTTGTCGAGTCTGCGCGAGGCTCGCCGTGTGTTCGCTGTACTGGATATTCGTGTGCATGCATACCCAGTGGAAATGGTGCCATTGTCGCTATGAGTGATGTGCTGCATACATGGATGGGCGATTGACATCATGTGGGTGTAATCACTCTTGGCGGGAAAGGCGTGGCCGATTTTGAGTATGATCAGATCTCCCTGACCAGTCATATACGTCCTGGAATAGGAACCTGTGGATGGAACGCAACTGCGCCACCGTGCCATCTGGAACAGGAAGATCATCCATCAGCTCCAGCGCCCTCGCCGTGGCAAGCGAATGCTTGATCTCCGCCAATTCCCGTTGCGTGCGCGCACCAGCCAAGTTGCGCAATAAATCCGTACCTGGAACAAGATACGGATCGAACACCGGTTCGCTCATCGGTATGTATTATCTCTCGTCAAGACCGTACCGGGCACGCACACGACGGCCCAACGTCGCGGCGTCAATCAACCCATTCGCGTAATCACGCGCCTCATGCAGGAACACATCCGATACATGGCCGCCCTCCATCTCAGCGGAATGGAGGGCAAGGGCAAGATTGCGCGTATTGCGCGCGGCCTTCGCGGCACGCACCATTTCAACATCGGATTCCTTCACAGACATGATCCAATTATCCCACATACCTCCTGTCATCGTAATGCTTTTATCATGGTTGATCAATGACCATCATGTCTATCACTGAACGCAGCCGAGCATACTGTGGGAGATGGAATGCGCCGCTACGCGTCACATGCTGGTTTGTCCCGCATGCGCGTGGATGATCATTTTGTGCGGTGTCGTCGGGGTGCGGGGGCGTTTGATGGAAGAAGCGCACCGATACCGTGTGGTTGCCTGTTGGATTCCCGAGTGCTATCGCATATATATTGAATGCAGCGGGATATGTGCGAATGCAAGGAGGCATTGTCATGACATCTGCAACACGGAGTTTCGCAGTGGTATTGACAACGGTGATGTTGTTGGGAACGTGTGCATGTGGAACACAATCGGCGGATTCCACGGGATCTGACGCCCCGCGTGTCACTACGGAAAAGCCAGCGCCGCATTCAACATCTTCTCCAGCTTAATCTGCAGAGCCGGACCAATCATCGTCTTCCGATAGCACAGCGAGTATGGAGTCGAAGTCCGAATCATCTGATTCTTCATTGGTATATGAATATGATGGCGATTTTCCTGCATCTGATGCGCGTGCACGCAGTCTGAGACTGGATCTGCCGCAAAGTGTGCAGGAAACGGCATATTGGTGCGCTCCAGCAAGTCTGCAGATGGTGCTGCATTACCGTGGCCTCGATGCAAGCCAAGCAACTCTGGCACAGGAGATGAATACGAGCTCGGAGACCGGCACAGAGTATGAGGATCTTGCGCGAGTGGCCAGCCTGCGCATATTCGGTGCAGTGCCGGCAAATGATGCTGAAGCCGGGTATCGTGCCGTCATTCTTGAACCCCATCAGAACAATGCTCAGGCGCGCGAAGCGTTCGAACAGCGTGTAATGCACGATCTCTCACAGGATTATCCGGTATTCGTGTCCATTAATCTGAGGACAGCGTACGGAACTGCACAGGATGCCGTGCACCAAGTAGTGCTCTATGGTATGGATACCGACGAATCCGGCCGTGCGAAACGGTTCCTCTATCGCGATCCCTCGTACACTCAACAGGATCCACAGTACGAAGGCAAGAAAAGCGTTTCTGCCGACGAACTGTGGCATGCGATGATTGAAAATCCTGAGCCGGCGTACGTATGGTGATCCGCCACAAAGGCCCACCCAGAGCTACGACAAAGTGCGTTTGCCCTGTATGCGCGGGGATGATCCGCATTGCATCTGGGTACCCAGATGCCCCGAAAATGCGTCGCATTTTCTGCTTGCCGGGGTACCTAGTGTCCCTTAGTCAGTTTTGAATGCTTTTGTAACACGCTATGGTGGCCGAGTCGGAAAGCGAACCGGACGGGCTGACCGGCAGGGTTTACTACGGGCTTCATCTGGAGCAGCCGGACGAGGAGATGGTCATCGTGAGCGTGCGCCTGCCCAAGGCCACAGTGGACAGCCTGAATCAGCAGGCGCGCCGGTGCCACATCAGCCGCAGTGAATACATACGCCGCAGGCTTGCCCCGGCCGGACAGTAGGACGGGACCATCCTCGCATGCGCGGGGATGATCCGCGGCGCACGCCGGCTACCTTGTTGGCGAGTTCGTGTACCCCGCATGCGCGGGGATGATTTTGTCTCTGCTGGTTTTTGATTGTAGGGGCGGTCGTCATTTATTTCGATTGGCGAGTGGGTATCCTTTTTCGGGCGTCCATAGAAAAAGCGCCAGCTGACCCACCGATACAGTTCCTTATCATTACGGATGCTGATGGAAGTATCCTCTATGTTGAAGAACGGACCGTGGAACATGCCGCAATATACTGTCAGCGCTTCAGCAAGATTCATTTTCAGCGTTGCGGTCGCGCATTTTTTCAGGGAGATACCGGTCAAAACTACCATTGTAGGAAGTTCTACGGCCGCGTTCACTCATGACAGTTCTTTCATCACGTTATCCTGTGGGATATTTAGATCAGGGCATCATCCGGAACTTCGCCCCATGGTTTCGGCTTGTCGATATCGAGCCAGTGCTGGATGTCTTTGATGCATTCGGTCAGACTCTGGGGATACGACTCCCCAAAATGGAAGTAAGGCTCATGGAACCGTTCGATGTACTCATGTATCAGTTTTTGGAACAGTTCCTGCAGCCGCTGTTCTGAATCATCCATTGCATGCCTTTCAGAGACTGATTATTGAGCCAGTATAAGGGCATAGAGGAATGTCCCTCAGCTGAAGCTTTATGCATGTTCCGCAAACGCGGTGCAACCAGCAGGTACGTTGATGAACGGAGGTGATTGACATGCGTGTCGCGGAGAAAATGACGTTTGAGGACTTTGTCGATTGGTATGTCAGACAACTCGTTCTTTATGGGGATGCGGAAAACGCGGAGATCATCAGGAATGCTTTTGCATGCGGTGAGCCGACAGTCACCTTGGATATGGCCGTAACCCGGTCAAAACAGTTGAACATCATTCCCGAACGTCATATCATCAAGCGATCATGCGAGTTATTGGATCCCGATGATGATGGCATGGAAATTTGCAAGCGCTTTCTTACCTCGAACGATTTGCCCCGCATGCGAGAGGATGACTGTTGACGGGGGCAATATCATTGTTGCATTCGAGAAAAGAAACGCATTACCGGCATCTATCCATGGAATGAGGGGGTTATCATGCCCAGAGGGACAACGCCCGATGACCTGTTGCTGAATAAGTTCGTGAAAATCCTTGAAGATCACAAACGGTACAAGGAAGCAGAACTGTTGGATGCCACGGCTATCGCCGGTGAGTTCGCCGCTGGATTCGACTTTGCGATGCTGGCATGCAAAGCTTCTGGTATAGTGCTTCCCACTCATTTGATCCATGAGATTATGAGCTCACCGTGGTTTGAAAAGGATTCGTACGCCGATGATATTTGCCAAGAGTTCTTGAGGAGGGGCGGATCCTCCGTTACGCCGTGACATGGGCCTGATTCAGCATATCCTCGTCATGGGGGATAGGCGGCCGCATCAAGCATGTGACGTGCGATTACATCGGCGTCACAGCCTTCCTCACACCACGGGGATGCAAGGGTGGCGCGCAATATCTGCCGGTCCGGTTTCAAACCTTGGCCTTCGCAGGCTGCCAGAGCAATGATTAGTCCGGCTGTGTATTCCCCGGCATCGCATGCATCGAGCAGTTCGTCCGACCACTTGCCCCCGCCCTCCACGGTGAGGAGTTTGAGATAGTATTCCAGTAAATCATCAATGGTGATGTTCCATGCCTGCGCATCATCTGGCAGTGGGTGCGCGCTGGTTTTCTCATGGATGCGCTTGAGTTTTCCGGATCTGTGACCGGTGTGAGCTGGCCGGGTTTAAACGTGTATCGGCTTGATCGTTCCTCGCTGATCGACATAAGGTCATCCTACCAATCTGGATCAATCAGTCGCCGTACAATCGAGCAATGAGTAGTCAACCAAATTCGACTGATCTGCTTCTGCAGGATCTCATCCAGGTCCTCTCGGAGGGGAAGGCCCATGCAGATGCTGACATGCTGCGAAGTGCAGCTGATGCCGGTGAATATGCTGGTGGTTTCGACTACGCGATGCTAGCGTTCAAGAATCTTGGTCTGATTCCAGACGCAAGGTTGATTCGCGCGGTGCTGGATTCGCCGTGGTGCGAGGGAGACTCCTATGCCGATGTGATCGGTCATGAACTACTCGCAAAAGCGGAGACGTCCGTTGCGTCGTGATGCGTCCAGTTAGCAATTCCAGGAATCCGGCATATAGGTCAAAATGTGTTGATTATGTTGCGTGTTTGGTGTTGTGGCAGTAAGTGTGTCGGGGTGTTATTTAGGTTCCCAGTCCATAGCCGCGTTTCGCGCTGCTGCATGACGAATCCCTGAGCGCCCCTGACGAAAGTCATGTCCGGAGCTGCTGAGCATGACGACCGTCTGTAATTGTCCGAAATCACGTGGCCACAGTGATATTTGAGACAGATACGACCCGTAACTGTCCGAAATAACGTGGCAGCATCGATATTTGCGACATTTAGGCATCGTAACTGTCCGAAATCCCTTGTGAAAGCTACCTGCGCACTTACTATCCACGCAGCACCTGCCAGCCTAAATCAGCGCAAAATGATCAATAGACCTATATACCGGTTTTTCAGAGCGCAGTACGAGTATCGATGTTCAGATTTTCCCCTGTGCCTTGCGCTTGTGATATTCGGCTCTCAACTCGTCGGTCGACACAAAGTCGCCGTCGGCCCATCGACGACAGCCCTCCTCGCTGATCCAAGCCTGTTCTTGGGGTGGCAATGGATATCCTCCGGTCTTTGTTATATATCGAATCGAGTTCGTCTGGGTCCGTAATTGCCCGCCCCTCTTCAGGCATGAACGTGAATCGATCCTCGCACATTGTGTCCATGTGTTTATTCTATTCTCAGTACGACCACGCATGATTGATTGTTGGTCCATCAATAGATTTCCGTGACATGTTTCTGAATGCGTATCTAGTGAGGAGGCTGGATGACAAACAATTATCATGATTCCACCTCATCGTTAGTGGAGCTCGTGAGAGAATATGCGCGTCGTATAGACCGCGTCAATCATGAACATGCAGTTGATGTATTGCAGGATTTGGATTCAGGTGAGCCGACGATTGCATTGGGTACCGGCATCTTTTATGCGAGGGAAGATGGCATTGATGTGCCGCCTGATATGCTCGCTCAGACCGGTAGAGAACTTGATCCAGAAGACGGCTATGCGCTTGAGGCATACCGCGATCTCGTGAAGAAAAGCCGTGCCATAGCATGACATGGGACTAACGGATTGGATTGGTTGATTCCACATGTGTAGGAAGCGGCCAAGACGTCTAAGATGGTTTAGATAGGGACTCAAACGTGGATTGTGCCCGATGTCTTCCTACCCCTTTTATTTATTCAATGGAGATAAGCGCTAATAACATATGTGTTTATTTATAGATTCCCATCAGCTTTTAGGGCGTCATATTGTTTTGCTAGTTGCTCGGTATCGAAATCCTCGTCCGATTCCTGAAGTCGCTTCACTTCTTGAGTGATCCATTCTTTCTTGGCTTTGGGGTATGGGTACACTCCGGTGCGACGATATATAGCCGCCAATTCTTGCTCGTCGGTCACTGGCTGCAGTTGGCTTGGCATGAAGGTGAATTTGTGTGATCTTTCCGTTGCCTTGATACTCATTATTTCATTGCACGAGTCGCAGAACCACTATGTGTTTTGGCGTGGCAGTCGCTAGTGGGCCTCGCCTGCATTAAGGACGATTCGAAAAACTGTGTGATTAACGATTGTGCTCTTTTGCTAGTCTAGGCCCCATTGATTGAGGTAGATTCGTATTGAGCGGTTTCCTCCGAACCCGTTATTGGCTCTTGGGAACCGCTTCTTTCGCCGTTTTCGCGTAATGCCTTAATTGGCTGGTCCGGTTCAAAAATGCACCCGCCACTCTTACCGTCTGTTACTGCCTTCTGGGATGGCAACAGTGTCTGTTTTCTTGCTATGGGTAGTGCTCTTTTCGCTACGGGTAGTGCTTCTCTGGGGCGCTGCTCACTATGATCCGCCATTTTTCAACGATTGTAGGCGGGAATTGCCCGAGGAATCACTACCCGTAGCGGGAGGAGCACTACCCGTAGTGAAGAAGGCACTACCCGTAGCGGTGGTAGTGCCACGGCCATGTCGAATTCGCCGTTTATGTCACCCGCATGGCTGTTGGTGTCTATGGTCAGACATCAGCAGCCATATGGGACGCGATTATTGGACTTCCGTGACTGACCTCAGCCACCAACTACCATCTCGGGCGACTCCTACGGTTTTTCATGGGTGAGCTCAGACACCAACAGCCATCACTGAACTTCGTGACGGGGCAGATTGCATAACAACGTGCTAGAGAGGGCAATCGAGTAACCGAACATGCATATTGGTGCATAGCCTCAAGCGTGGAAGTGACACTGCAGCAATCCGCGCCTGCCGCCTAGATGTCGGCACCTGCACGCAGCCCCTACAAATCTACCTCTTCTCCGCAATCTCCCGTGCAAGCCGCTCGAGCCGCGGTTCGCGTGCATCGCCGCGCAGCCCACATTCCCACACGTCGATCACGTGCCACCCCATCTGCCGCAGCTGTTCGTGCTGCCGGCGGTCGCGGTCTCGGTTGCGCGTGAGCTTCGCCGTCCAGAACTCCACATTCGACTTCGGCATGTGGAACGACTTGCACCCCTCGTGCATGTGCCAGAAACAGCCGTTCACAAACACGATCGTGCGGTACTTGGGCAGCACGATGTCGGGGTGACCAGGGTACCGCTTGTCGTTTTTGCGGAATCTGAACCCGCGCGCGAACAGATAGGAGCGCACGGCTTTCTCGATCGACGTGTCTTTGCCGCGGATGCGCGACATGGTGTAGCTGCGCGTGCCGCGCGCGTACGGGGACTCCGGGTGTGAGGGGGATTGTGCCACGCCCACCAGTATCGCCCGGGCAGTGGATCGTCCGCGCATACCATTACGCGCTCTTCCGCGCTTTGTTCACTTGTGGCTATTTCCGGGTGCGCCGCGCGCGCGGACGCACCATGATGGATAGCAGTTCACAGCTCCGCGGGCCGTGCATGACCACCATGCCACCGGCCGGGGGCGCAAGGAGGAAACATGGCAGACAAGCCGACTATTGCATTTGTTGAGACTTCGCTCACCGACGGTTCGTTCGAAGCGGATCTCGCGAAGGAGATCATGAACATTGTCGGTGACCGCGCTGAAGCGATCACCATTGACTACGAGGACCTGCCGCTCGCCGGCGAAGCCCCGGAGTATCCGCTTCCGGAAGCCGCGCTCGCCGTACGCGACAAGCTGGGCAATGCGGATGCCGTGTGGGTCGTCGTCTCCGAGTACAAGAAGGAGATCCCGGATTCGCTGCGCAACCTGTTCGACTGGCTGTCGCTGCCGTCCACGAAGGATGAAGAGGGCAAGAACGTCCTCGACCAGAAGCCGGTCGCGATTTCCGGTGTCGGCGGTTTCGAAGAGCTGCATCCGCGCATCATGGTCGGCGATCTGCTGGAGGACGCCGGCATGCGCCTCTTCCCGGTCGAGGTCGGCCTGTCCGTTCCGGACGAGGCTGTTGAGACCGGCGACTGGGCGATGACCGGGGCCGATCAGGAGGCGCTGCGCACGCAGGCCGACGACTTCCTGACCTTCGTTTCCGAAAACGAAGTCAAGTGAATCCACTGATGTGACGGGTCGGCAGTAGCCGCTGGCCCATCATGTGCGCGATCCGCGACCTGCGTGCTGCAGGGCGCGGATCGCTTGCATATGTGGAGGCGCTGGCGCGCGATGGTTGCACGCGGTTCACTGTCGGCATATTCTAGTTGTATCTGCAACTGTTGTATACAGAACAATCTATAGTGTTTTGTTGCAGTAACGACGTTGTGGCATCGCAATATGCCCGCGTCGAAATATCACGGAAAGAGGAGAGCGCGCATGGACCAGGTGCAAGGTGTGGATTCGCCGGACATGCTGCGCCCGAGCCTCGAAATCAAGGCGCTCCACAATCTCATCGGCCGGTATTGGAATGGCATCGTGCCGCCGGATTCCAGAATGTCGGGCGCCAATATGCCCATCGTGCTGTATTTGCACGAACACCGTGACTCGGATGTGTTCCAATACGACATCGAACGGGCGTTCTCGATCACCCGCTCCACCGCGTCACGCGTGCTCGGACTCATGGAAAAGAAGGGGCTGATCACGCGTTCCGCCGTCGGTTGGGATGCGCGCGTGCGCAAGATCGAGCTCACGCCCACTGCGTCCGACCTTGTTGTGGAGGTCATGCGCGCCGCACACCAGTTGGAGACGACGCTGTTCACTAGATTCACCCCGGACGAGCAGGAACGGTTCATGGACGACCTCGCCCGTATGCGCGCCAATCTGGCGGCCACCGGGCTCGTGGGTTGCGAGCGCACGCCGGATGAGCCGGCCACACGTACCAGGCAAGGCACCACACACCACCAGCAGAAAGGAGATGAGGCAGCATGAGCACCACTACGGCAGCCGACACCAAGCCTTCCAAGGCGCATGTCATCAGGACATTGGCGAAGTCCCTTCGGGAATACCGCACGGCGAGCCTGCTTTCGCCGCTATTCGTCATTGTCGAGGCGGTCATAGAGATCGCCATCCCCACCGTCATCGCGATTCTTATCGATAAGGGCATCAGTGGAAAATCCATGCCGGACATCTGGAAGTACGGCGGCATCCTGATCGCCTGCGCGGCCGTGTCGTTGTGCGCGGGCTTCCTGTCCGGTCGGTTCGCGGCCATCGGTTCCTCTGGCTTCGCCAAGAACCTGCGCCATGACGAGTTCGAGAAGGTGCAGCAGTTCAGCTTCGCGAACATCGACCGTTTCTCGACCGGCTCGATCATCACCAGGCTCACGACCGACGTGACGAACGTGCAGAACGCGTATCAGATGCTCATCCGCGTGGGCATGCGCGCCCCGGTCATGCTCGTCGTGGCATGGATCTTCGCGTTCCGCATCAGCCCGCAGATCTCGATGGTGTTCCTCGCCTGCATCCCGGTGCTCGCGGTCGGCCTGTTCGGCTTGATCATCGTGGTGCATCCGATCTTCGAACGCGTCTTCCACACGTATGATGAGCTCAACAACGTCGTCGACGAGAACCTGCAGGGCATCCGCGTCGTCAAGTCCTTCAACCGCGAGGATTTCGAAGACAAAAAGTTCGGTCGCATCTCGCTCAAGATCTACGAGCAGTTCTGCAAGGCGGAGAAGCTGCTGTCAATCAACTCCCCGCTGTTCAACCTGTGCATGTACGTGTCGCTCATCACAATCGCATGGATCGGCGCGCGCCAGATCGTTGCGTCCGGCAACAACGCCGCGCTCGGCCTGACGACGGGCGACCTGACCGCGCTCGTGACGTATGCGATGCAGATCATGATGGCGATGATGATGCTCTCGATGATCTTCGTCATGGTCATCATCTCGCGCGCGTCCGCGGAACGCATCTGCGGCGTGCTCACCGAGGAGAGCACGATCCGTGAGGTGGACGAACCCGTCACGGCCGTGGCCGACGGCTCAATCGACTTCGACCATGTGTCGTTCCGCTATTCCGAACACTCAGAGCGTCCGGTGCTCGACGACATCGACCTGCACATCCGCTCGGGGCAGACGATCGGCATCGTCGGTGGCACCGGTTCCGCGAAGACATCGCTCGTGCAGCTCATTCCGCGCCTGTATGACGTCACGGTCGGCACGCTCAAAGTGGGTGGCGTCGACGTGCGCGACTACGAGCTGGAGGCGTTGCGCGACGAGGTCGCGATGGTGCTGCAGAAGAACGTGCTGTTCGCGGGCACAATCGCGGAGAATCTGCGCTGGGGCGACCCATACGCCACCGACGAAGAGCTGCGCCATGCGTGCGAGCTCGCGCAGGCCGACGGGTTCATCCAGGAATTCCCCGACAAATACGACACATATATCGAGCAAGGCGGAACGAATGTCTCCGGCGGCCAGCGGCAGCGCCTGTGCATCGCGCGCGCACTGCTCAAGAAGCCGAAGATCCTGATCCTCGACGATTCGACGTCGGCGGTGGACACCAAGACGGACAAGCTCATCCGCGAAGCGTTCCACCACGAGATCCCGAACACCACGAAGATCATCATCGCGCAGCGCGTCGCGTCCGTCGAGGAGTCGGACAAGATCGTCGTCATGCACGAAGGCCGTATTCTCGACCAAGGCACGAACGCGGAACTGCTCGAACGCTGCGAGGAATACCGCAGCATCTACGAATCGCAGACGCAGCAGCACAGCCAGCAGGACCTCGACAAGGAATCGCAGGACCTGCACGAGGAAGAGGCCGAGGCGAGCGATTTCGCAATCGACTACAACGAAGACATGCGCACAAGCGACGTCATCGCGCGGCAGAAGGAGCGCGAACGCGAGCAGCAAGCGCATATGGCGCAAGACATCGAAGCAATCAAGGGAGGTGAGCAACGATGAGCGCAGCAGCGGCAACCGTGGCACAGGCCACCGTCACCGACAAGGAGACCCTCAACGACGACGCGCGCATGCCCGAGGCGAACGGCGCGCAGGGCATGCCACGCGAGAAGGCGAAGAAGGGCACGCTCAAGCGACTGCTCAAATACGTGTTCGCATACCGGGCGCGCATGGTCTTCATCATCATCGCGATCATCGTGTCCGCAGTCGCGCAGGCGGGGTCGGCATTGTTCCTGCAAGCGTTGATCGACCGGTACATCATGCCGCTCGTGGGCGAACGCGTACCCAACTGGGCGCCGCTCATCCAGGCGCTCGTCTTCATGGGCATCCTCTACGCGCTCGGCACGTTCAGCGCGTGGTTGTACTCGTACCTGCTCGTGGGCGTCGAACAGGGCGTCATGAAGCAGATCCGCGACGAGATGTTCTCACACATGCAGACACTGCCGATCTCGTACTTCGACACACATGAGCATGGCGACGTGATGAGCCGGTACACGAACGACACCGACACGCTGCGCCAAGCGATCAGCCAGTCGCTGCCGCAGATGTTCGCATCCGGTGTGTCCGCGCTTGCGGCGCTCATCGCGATGCTCTACCTGTCGATTCCCTACACGGTCTTCGTCCTTGTGTTCACCGGGCTGCTCCTGCTGCTCATCCGCGTGATCGTGAGCCGTTCGGGCCACTACTTCGTGGTGCAGCAGCAGGAGCTCGGCGACGTGAACGCGTTCGTCGAGGAGTCGGTCAACGGGCAGAAGGTCATCAAGGTCTTCAACCACGAGGACGCCACGCAGGCGTCGTTCGACGACCGCAACGAGCGCCTGTACCACGCCAGTGCGAGCGCGAACACCTACGGCAACGTGCTGATGCCGGTCGTCGGCAACATGGGCTATCTGCTCTATGTGCTCTCCGCGATCTTCGGCGGCCTCGCCGCACTCGGCAACTGGGGCAACCTCAGCTTCTCCGGCGCCGCGTTCACCATCGGCACGATCATCTCGCTGCTCACGCTGTCGCGGTCCTTCGTCAACCCGATCGGCCAGGTCTCGCAGCAGATGACGATGGTCATGATGGCGCTCGCGGGCGCATCGCGCATCTTCGCCCTCATGGACGAGCCGCCCGAGAAAGACAACGGCACGGTCACGCTCGTCAACGTCGAGCTCGCTTCGGACGGCCGCACGATGACGGAGACGCCGAAGAAGACCGGTCACTGGGCGTGGAAGCGCGAGGCGAGCGACGACGGCACGCGTTCGCGCGAAGCCGCGAAGAAGCTCAGCAAGCGCGCGGCCGAAGTGGCCGAGGAGGCGCATGAAGAGGCGGTCACGTCGGCCGACGGCAGGCTTACGCTGCTGCGCGGCGACGTGCGCTTCACCGACGTGACCTTCGGATACAACCCGGACAAGCCAGTGTTGCATGACATCACGTGGTTCGCAAAGCCTGGCCAGAAGATCGCGCTTGTGGGCGCGACCGGCGCCGGCAAGACGACGATCACGAACCTCATCAACCGCTTCTACGACATCCAGGAAGGCATGATTCTCTACGATGGCATCAACGTCAAGGGCATCAGGAAGCCGGACCTGAGGCGTTCGCTCGGCATTGTGCTGCAGGACGTCAACCTGTTCACCGGCACGGTGATGGACAACATCCGCTATGGCAAGCTCGATGCGACCGATGACGAATGCATCGCCGCGGCGAAACTCGTCAACGCGGACTCGTTCATCCGCATGCTGCCCGACGGTTACCAGACGGTGCTGTCCGGCGACGGCTCCGGACTGTCGCAAGGCCAGCGCCAGCTCATCTCGATCGCGCGCGCCGCGGTCGCCGATCCGCCGGCACTGATCCTCGACGAGGCGACGTCGTCGATCGACACGCGCACCGAGGAAGTGGTCCAGGCCGGCATGGACAACCTGATGAAGGGGCGCACGGTGTTCGTCATCGCCCACCGCCTGTCCACGGTCAGGAACTCGGACGTCATCATGGTGCTCGACCACGGCCGCATCATCGAACGCGGTTCGCACGACGAGCTAATGGCGGAAAAGGGCGAATACTACCAGCTGTACACTGGCTCGCTCGAACTCGAGTAGCGGGCCCCGGTAAAGCGAAAGCGCGGCCGTGTGCAATGCACGGCCGCGCTTTGGTATGTGCGGGACGCCGCGCGCGGCGATTTCCCTATCTGCGCAACCGGCCCCAACGTGCTGTAATGGATAGCAGGCAACCCGTTTACCAGTAAAGGAAGGTCACCATGGTTGATATGAGCGACAAGATGAAGGAAAACTTCGAAGAGATCAAGGCCCGCATCGACGAGCACAAGGATGATTTCGAAGACATCAAGAAGAGCGTCGGTGACCTGACCGACAAGCTCAAGGACGTCAAGGAAGGCTGGGAGACCTCCCGTGCGGAAAAGGGCGACAAGAAGGAAGTCGCCGAGCACGAAGAGACCCACCAGACCCACTGATCCGCCGAACCGCCCGCGCATGCGCCCCAGTAGGGGAGTGCACGCCGGGCGAATCGACACCGGCGTACGTACGAAGCCCCTTGCCGCACATAGGCAAGGGGCTTCCTTATACGCTGGGCCCGCACGCATGTTCCCCACTGGGCAAAGTCCGCCGGGCGCCCCTTGTGTACGAGGCTATAGTGGGGGGATAGGAAGCGGGTGCGACACGCACCCGCGCCGCTCTCGAGATTGGAGCCATCATGGCAGAGCAACAGAACATTCCAGACACCAACACACACGAAGGCCTTGGCGCGGTGAGCGCCGATCAGGTCAAGCAGATGGAGCAGATTGTCAGCGACACTGACCATCCGTACACCGACCCGATCACCGGCAAGCCGAATGAGGACATTCCGGAAAACGAGGTGGAGGTGAGCGATGCCTCCAAGGAAGCCAAGCAGGATGCGGCACAACGCGAGGAGCTCGCAATCGACCGCCCCGAGGAGACCGACAACGAAAACCAGTGGGAAGACCCGTATCTCGAAGACAAGTGAGTCGCTGACCCACCTGAGAGGAGCCCTATGCGCGTAGTGTCACGCAAACTGCCGTTGCCCACCGTGGAGAACTGCCGCGATCTGGGTGGCATCCACACGGAGCAAGGACGCATGGTGCGCCCGGGACTGCTGGTGCGCTCGGCGAACCTGCACGATGCGCGCCATGACGACCTGGAGACGCTGGCGCATAGGGGCATCTCGAACGTCATCGATTTGCGCACCGATCCCGAACGCGACCTGAAGCCAGACCGCCTGCTCGAGGATTGGTCGTTCTACGCACTGCCCACGTTCCGCGAGACGAAGGCGCTGCGTTTGCAGTTGCGCGACATCGTCACCCGCCCGGGCACGTTCATCGAGGACCTCTACCCGCGCCTCGTGCTCGACGACGCCGCGGTCGCGTGCTGGAAGCGGATGTTCCGCCTGCTCATCGACGAGCCGGGTGGCTACCTGTTCCACTGCACACAGGGCAAGGATCGCACCGGCATCGCGGCGGCGCTCATTCTGGCTGCGCTGGAAGTGCCTGAAGACGTGATCCGCGACGATTACCTGCAGACCAACCTCTACATGTCCACGGAGACGCCGGCGTTCGTCGACACCTTCGAAGCACTGCTCGGCCCCAAGGCCCATGCGGACATCGACGAGTTCCTCGTTGCCTCGCCGCTCTATTTCCAGACGTATATCGACGCCACTGCATCGTTCGGCGGCCCCGTCGGCTACCTGCGTACGGCGATTGGGCTCAGTGAGGCCGACCTGCGTGCGCTGCGCGATTTCTACCTCACCGATGACGCAAGTAACTGAAGCGCTTATGGTGTTGTGCTGATTGGGAAAAACGTGAGACGCTGCGCGTGTAGCAGTGGAGAAGACGCTATAGTGAACATATCGTCATCGACGACGAGAGTCGATTGTTAAGGAGGCGCCCTATGGCAGAAACCGAACCCAAGAAAGCGGAAGGACTCGAGGGACTCGACGCCGCACAAGTCGAAGAACTTCAAGAGGTGGTCAGCGAAACGGACAAGCCGCAGGTCGATCCGGCAACCGGTGAGCCGGAAGTGGACGCCGAGGGCTGCGAAACCGCCCACAAGCGCAAGGTTGCCGAGCAGAACGAGAAAGACCTGCTGTTCGAGTCCGCGGACACCTGGCAGCACATGGAAGTCCCCGAGTGATTGATGGCACATAGTGCCACGAACACCTAGACCAACCATCATTCGTGTTCCCCTGCAATGGCCCGCCCATCGAGCCGCCCCGTTCCCCAGGACACACCACGCCGCATGCGCGAGGGTGTGTGAGTCGAACGGCAGGCGTGATGGGGCGGGTCATTCGTGTTTCAGGGGCGCATTCGTTCCCGCGTTGCTGGTATAGTGGCGCACGAAACCAGGCAGTGATCCGTCATCAGCGGGGAGCCTTCGGAAGAACAGCCGGGCGGCGCGCCGCCCGACCCAGTAGAACCGACGGGGTCGGCCCGTACAGCCGAACACAAGCGGTCACGTGTGCATGCACGCGCGCGTGGCAAGCGAGGTGGTACCGCGGTGGCGCGGGGATTGGCAAGCAATCCGCCCGGAGCCATCGTCCTCGCAGGAAAAGACAGATCCTGCAAGATGAGGAGCAATGGTGAGCGAAACACCACAGCACGTGTATCCCAAGGCATCGGTCGGCGAACAAAGCGCGAACGTCGCGCCGAATCCCGACTTCCCGCAGCTCGAACAAGATGTGCTGCGTTATTGGGACACCAACGGCACCTTCCAGAAATCCATCGACGAAAACCCCAGCGGCGAGCACAGCTCGAATGAGTTCGTGTTCTTCGACGGGCCGCCCTTCGCGAACGGCCTGCCGCACTACGGCCATCTTCTGACCGGCTACGCCAAAGACGTGGTGCCGCGCTACCAGACCATGAAGGGCCGGCGCGTCAACCGCGTGTTCGGCTGGGACACGCACGGCCTGCCCGCCGAACTCGAAGCGCAGAAGGAACTCGGCATCGACTCGGTCGACCAGATCGAGCAGATGGGCATCGACAAATTCAACGACGCCTGCCGTGCGTCCGTGCTCAAATATGTGAACGAATGGCGTGACTATGTGCACCGCCAGGCGCGCTGGGTCGATTTCGAACACGGCTACAAGACACTTGACATCCCGTACATGGAGTCGGTCATGTGGGCGTTCAAGACGCTGTACGAGAAAGGCCTGGCATACAAGGGCTACCGCGTGCTGCCGTACTGCCCGAAGGACCAGACGCCGCTGTCCGCGCACGAGTTGCGCATGGACGCCGACGTGTATCAGGACCGTCAGGACACAACTGTATCGGTCGCGGTGAAGCTGCGCGACGAAGACGACGCCTATGCGGTGTTCTGGACCACCACGCCGTGGACCGTGCCCACGAACTTCGCGATTGTGGTGGGCGCAGACATCGACTATGTGGAGGTGCGCCCCAAGGAAGGCAAGTTCGCCGGCAAGAAGTTCTACTTCGCCAAGGCCCTGCTCGGCTCCTACAACAAGGAGCTCGGCGAGGACTATGAGGTGCTGCGTGAGCTCAAGGGCTCCGACATGGTGGGCTGGCGCTACTACCCGGTCTTCCCCTACTTCGCGTCCGAACAGGCAACGGCGGAAGGTGGCACACCGGGCCCCAACGCCTACCAGATCCTGACCGCCGACTACGTCGACACCGCGGAAGGCACCGGCCTGGTGCATCAGGCGCCGTATGGCGAAGACGATATGAACACGCTCAACGCCCATGACATCACGAGCGTGGACGTGCTCGACTCCGGCTGCCGCTTCACATCACTGTGCCCGGATTACGAAGGCATGTTCGTGTTCGACGCCAACCTGCCGATCTTGCGCAACCTGCGCGCCGGCGACGGCCCGCTCGCGCAGATGCCCGAAGACCAGCGCGCGCTGCTGTTCCAGGAGAAGAGCTACGTGCACTCGTACCCGCACTGCTGGCGCTGCGGCACGCCACTGATCTACAAGCCGGTCTCCAGCTGGTTCGTGTCGGTGACGAAGATCAAGCCACGCCTGCTCGAACTCAACCAGGAGATCAACTGGATCCCGGACAACGTCAAGGACGGCCAGTTCGGCAAGTGGCTTTCCAATGCCCGCGACTGGTCGATCTCGCGCAACCGCTTCTGGGGCTCGCCGATCCCGGTGTGGGTGAGCGACGACCCGAAGTACCCGCGCGTCGACGTCTACGGTTCGCTTGACGAGCTCAAGGCCGATTTCGGTGACTACCCGCGTGACCACGAGGGCAACGTCAACATGCACCGACCGTATATCGACGAGTTGACGCGTCCGAACCCGGACGACCCGACCGGCAAGTCGACGATGCACCGCATCTCCGACGTGCTGGACTGCTGGTTCGAGTCCGGTTCGATGCCGTTCGCGCAGTACCACTACCCGTTCGAGAACAAAGAGTATTTCGAACAGCACTTCCCGTCCGACTTCATCGTCGAATACATCGGCCAGACCCGCGGCTGGTTCTACCTGCTGCACGTCATGGCGACCGCGCTGTTCGACAAGCCGGCGTTCAAGAACGTGATCTGCCACGGCATTGTGCTCGGCGACGACGGCCAGAAGATGAGCAAGCACCTGCGCAATTACCCCGACGTCAATGGCGTGTTCGACAAGTACGGTTCCGACGCCATGCGCTGGTTCCTGATGAGCTCGCCGATTCTGCGTGGCGGCAATCTGATCGTCACGTCCGAGGGCATCCGAGACACGGTGCGCCAGATCATGCTGCCCGTGTGGAGCTCGTACTACTTCTTCACGTTGTATGCAAACGCCGCGAATAACGGGCAGGGCTACGACGCGCGCGAACTGACCGCGGACGAGGTACCGGGCCTGCCGCAGATGGACCGCTATCTGCTTGCCCGCACGCGCAAGCTCATCGCCCAGGTGAGCGCGCATATGGACGCGTTCGAGATCTCCGACGCGTGCGACGAGGTCTCTGACTTCATCGACATGCTCACCAACTGGTATATCCGCAACACGCGTGACCGGTTCTGGAACGAGGACGAGAACGCGTTCAACACGCTGTACACCGTGCTCGAGGCGTTCATGCGCGTGCTCGCCCCGCTGGCCCCGATGGAGGCGGAGACGGTGTGGCGCGGCCTGACTGGCGGTGATTCCGTGCATCTGGGTGACTGGCCGTATCTGACCGACCCCGAGACCGGTGAAGACACCGCGCTGGGCCGTGTGCTCGTGGAGGACGGCGATCTGGTGGCCGCGATGGACAAGGTGCGCGAGGTCGTTTCCGCCACGCTGTCACTGCGCAAGGCGAAGAAGATGCGTGTGCGCCAGCCGCTCGCCAAGCTCACCGTGGTGGTGGACGAGCCGTCGCAGGTGGATGGCTACGATGCGCTGCTCAAGAGCGAACTCAACATCAAGGATGTGGAATACTCCACGCTCGATGAGGCCGCGGACCACGGGCTCAAGATCATCGACGAACTCAAGGTCAATGCGCGCGCCGCAGGCCCGCGTCTGGGCAAGCAGGTGCAGTTCGCGATCAAGGCCTCCAAGAGCGGCGACTGGCATACGGACCCGGCCACGGGCGATCCGGTCATCGAGACGCCGAACGGTACAATCACGCTGCAGGGCGACGAATACGACATCACCCGACGCGTGGAAGAGGCGGACGCCACGGCACGGCGCGATTCCGCATCGTCGATCCTGCCCAGCGGTGGATTCGTGATCCTCGATCTGGAGCTCACGGAAGACCTGATCGCCGAAGGCTATGCGCGCGACGTGATCCGCGCGGTGCAGGACGCGCGCAAGGAAACCGGTCTTGAGGTGTCCGACCGCATCGTACTGACGCTCACGGTGCCTGCCGACGACCTGCCGAAAGTGGAGCAGTTCCGTGATCTGATCTGCTCGGAGACGCTGTCCACGTCGATGCAGGTGGAGGAAGGCGATGCCCTCGAGGTGCATGTCGCCAAGGCATGATCAGCTGACCACCTAGCAGAGTGGTCCCAATGACGCCGGTGCACCGCACAACATGTGCGGTGCACCGGCGTCATTTTCGTTCACCTGCAGAGGAAAAAACAAGGGTTATGTTTCTGCCTATGATGAGGGGTGGCAAGTACAGACTTGAGTTCTCTCGACTGTGGCACTTTCGATGAGGATAGTAGCCTGTCAAGGAAAAGAGATGCATTATCATGCTGCGCGAAGTTACGGCGGCGGTTGCTTCATTGGCGATACTGATTGGACTGGGAGCGTTCCCGCTATGCGGGGCGGCGTCTGCCCAGGAGCCCACACCGGTTGAATCGACCCAAGCCGCATCGGTTGAACCCATTGCGGATGCAGATGCCGGTTCAGGCAGTACGCAGAACGACGGCGCGGCGGGCACGAGCGTCTCGAGTTCGTCCGGGAACGCCACACTGACGCTCTCGCGCAACGCCGTGGGCAATGTGGACAGCACCGCACCGCTGCAGCTCGTGTTCGACGTGCGCACCAACCCGGGCGATGTCTACACGATCACCGTGCCGGAGTCGATCACCAACGGCAGCGGCGTCTACACCATCGGCGACTCCGACCCGATCTCGGCGTCCACAGGCATCGTCACCTCCACGACCGACGACGCCAACCACACCAAGACCTTCACCTATCGATTCGATGCCGTCGCCTCGGTGGACGTCAACATCAACCTCACCCTCCACAACAATTACAATGCCCAGCCCACGCCCATCGAGGGCATCGGCACCTCCATCAAATCGATCACGTGGACCTATGCCGGCCAGCAACTCGACCCGGTTGATTTCACCCAGGTGATCATGCCGGTCATGAACCCGCAGGCCGTTACCCGTGTGTTGCCGTCAAGCAGCACCTACAAGGCGATCTATGCGAACCAAGATTACGTCTACCAGTTCTCGGTGGGGGAGACCGACGGCATCGACGGCAGTGCGGATTACACGACCGGCCAAGTCAATTCGGCGGTGAACTACGGCACCACGATCCGTGTGCCGGTGCCGCGGTACTTCACGCTCGACGAAAGCGCCACTGCCGCCCGCAACGGCTTCAGCGACGAGACGACGATCACGCAGCCCGGCGGCGCTTCATCCGACATCGTCATCACTGTGCCCAAAGGCTCCGGTCGCCAGTATTGGCAGAACGCGGAGCCGTATTATTTCGTGGGCCAATTCAAGACCACCCCGCCACTCGCGGGTGAGAAACTTGTGGCGGATGGACCCGCGGTCGTGACGCAGACGATCGTCGACCCGCAGGGCCAGGAGCGGACCCTCACCGCACGCGCTCCGGCATGGACGGAATACCTGCGTTCCGGCGACGGGCTTGTGCCGTGCCCGAGCGGAAGCAGCGAGTGCCTTGTGCTCAGCATCAACGGCAACAACAAGGGCGAGAAAACCGCCAACAACCTTCTGCTCGACCCCGCGCGCAAGGTCCCCACGCTGAATTTCCTAGGGTTCAGCAACAGCTCGGCTTCGAACTTCACCGACGTGGAACTCACGATCGACGTGCCCAGCGGGTTCGACGCCACCGCACTGGTGCTGCCGAAGGCCACGAGCACCCTGCCCGGTTTGACGCAATACCGGTACAGCATCACACTGCTCGACGGCACGACGATGACCGGAGTGGCCAAGCCGGGCGACACAATCACGCAGACCAAGGATTCGCCGATGCGCACGGTCAAGCTGTACCCGAACATGCTCGCGTCGGGCGCGTACACCGACCGGGCGGAGTCGTGCACCACGCTCGTCAGTGACAATGCCGATTGCGCGGGCAAGTCGAAGATGTACCTGCAGGGATCGTTGGCGGCGAAGTACGACGACGGCACACCGGTCAAGGGCGGCGACATGATCAAGACGCTGTTCACCATCACGATTCCGAGCGTCCGAATGAAGGACCCGCAGACCGGCGAATTGGTGACCTTCACCCAGACGGTGTCCAATACGCAGCAAGTGGTGCTCGAAGAGCAGCTTGTGGCTGCGGTGGGCACGTGGGGGCAGCAGGGGAGCGACAAGCAGCCCGGCCTCAAGAACGCGGGCTTCCTCTCCACGATGGTGAGCGTCAGCGGCAACCCGACCACACCGTACATCTACGAACCGATCTTCTACTATGTGCTGCCGTGCGGCACAGTCTACAACAACGACCCGTTAACATGGCCCAACAGTCATGGCGGTGTGACCGGCGATCCGGAAGTGACGACGTTCCAGGCGGATGACGGCAGGCAGGTGGTCAAGATCGACTACACCGGCACCGGCTACAAGTATTACACCCAGACGGGTGCCACCAACGCGGTGTACCTCAACAACGAGCCCGACGCCATATCGGGCACGTACCCGTGGCAGATCTACATGGTGAGCCCCACGACCAAGATCGACACGAAGGCGGATCCCGCCACACCGCCTGCGGATACCACGTATGTGCAGGGCGCCGACAAGGATGTGTATCTGGTGGGGCAGGGCACATGGACGATCAACGCGGCCAAGGAGACGCGCACGACCGAACTGTCGCAGGGCAACGCCGCCGACATGTTCGAATCACACACCACGTCCAACGACCTGAGCGCCATGAACAGCCTTGATGCGTACAACGACGACCCCACGCTGATGCGCTTCGCCGTGAGCGTGAGCAACAACGAATCCCAACCGTTGCAGCATATCCGTGAATTCGTGGCGATCCCGAAATCCACCGGCGACTCCACGTTCGCGCTCAATTTGACCGGACCGGTCACTTTCGACAACCTCAACGGCAGCGGCACATCATTGCCTTCCTACACCGTGCGCTACTCCACGCAACCGGTCGCGTTCACCACGGCACTGGGCAGCGAACCATCCACCGATGGATATGTGGAAGCGGCGGATGTGAAGGAATGGTCGGCCATACAATCACTTGTGATCGATATGGACACCTTGCCGGCTGCCACCGTGATGGGGCGGTTCATCCTGAACTGCTCGGACGAGACGTTGTACCAGGACGCGCAGAAATCCGTGGCATTGGAAACAGGCCTGTATGCGCGGAAGACCGATGGATCGGCCATGCGCCCGCTCGTGTTGACCGGCTCCGACAAGGGTGTGGCCACCATTTCGGTGACGGGCACATCCACCATCACCGCCCGGTTGCACTGGCAGGTGGATGGAGTCGACCATTATGCCGAACTGGACGACCTGACCCATTCCTACGCCAACAACCTCGATGAATTCCCCGCGCTGGGCGTCGACTACCCCACACACACGAATAGAATGTCCGCAGCGGACCGGGCGCTGATCCCCAAAGGCTATGCGATGAAAGACAAGGAGCCCACGATCATAGGCGACGTCTCAGCCGTCTACCCGGGCAAGGGATGGGTCACGGGCGTGGCGGTGCCGGGTACCATGACTCGCTACAACTACAACGGCAGTATCGTGCAATACGAGCTGGTGCCGAAGGCGGTGCTGCTCAGCACGATGCCGATCACCGGCGCACCGACATTCTGGAACCCCATGACCATCGCATTGCTCACTGCATGCCTGGCCGGATTCGCGACGGGGATGGCCGCCACGCGCCACGGCGCAGGCCATCAGCCCCCACACACGAATGGCGGGAGGTGAACGGCATATGACCGACCGATATGACGGCATCCCGTCGAATCATCGATATCCGTACGGATAGCAGGGCACGCATTGCGCGTATATCGCAATCGGCTTGAGGCCGGCCGGTCTGGTCCGGCGGCCCGTTATGGAAGGAAGCTTGGGTGGCCTCATGTACAAGGCCACCGCATAATAAGGAGATAGGAATCATCATGGCAACGCATTCTTTGTTCGCCAAAGGAGCGGCTGCGCTCGCAGCCATCGCCTTGGCGGTCGGCATCGGCGGCGTCAGCGCCGCACAGGCCGACGAGGCACCCACGCCCCAGGCGGGGACCATCACCATCACCGCGCCGGTCGCGCAGGCGGACGACAACATGAAGCCGCCCACATTCACCGGCAGGGAGTTCACCGCATACCAGCTGGCATCGTACGTATCACCGCAAACCAACGCGGACCATACGGCGATCACCGGGTATGGCCTTGCCAATGCGGCAGGCGTCAACGACGCCGACGTGCTCAGCTGGATCGGCGCCGCGGCGGTGACCAATGGCACAGTGGATCCGAATCTGCGATCCGTGTTGAACGCATCCGGCGGCACACTCACCTTCACCGGTGAAGCCGCGGACCTCACACCCATCGAATTCGTGGCCAAGTACTTCTATGGTACCGGCACCGACCGTTATGGCAATCAGATGGCCAACAGCCTGCAAGTGAGGCTGTTCGCCGACGCCGCAGCAACAAGCGGCAAGCTCAAGGATGGCACCACAGCCACGGTGAGCCCCACCCAAGCCCAATTCACCGGACTCAACGAGGGACTCTACCTCATCAACGAAACAGACAGCCAAAGCGGTAGCGCGCAAACGGTCTCCCGCGCGATGATCACCGGCACACCGATGACGGTGGATGGCAAGGCCTATGCGGAAGTGGAGAGTTCCGATCCCGCCCGAAGTTTCACACTGGGCTCCATCGCCCTCAAGGCCGAGCAAGTGGAAACCGCCAAGACCGTGGCCGAGATCTCCAGCGCCAACAACCAGATTGCCCAGATGCAATCGCAGCGCGTCTTCACCATCACCACCAACGTCCCTGATTACACACACGAGTACAGCGGTATAGCCGACCCGGTGTTCACGGTCAGCGACAAGCCGTCCACCGATGTCGACCCCTTCACCACCACCGGTGCGCAGACCACGGTGGACGGCCTCAAGCTCACCGCCACCAATGGCAAAGGCGAAACAAGCACGCTCGTCGAAGGCACCGACTACACCGTGGCCACCAGGCCGGACACAGCCAATGCGGATTACGGGTTCACCATCACCCTCACCAATCCACGCGCGCTGAGCGGTGACACCATCACCGCCACCTACAAAGCCACCGTCACCGCCCTGACCCAAGCACTCACCAACACGGCCACGAGCAACTTCTCGAACGACCCGTATGACGCGCAGTCCATGGGCAAGGCCTCGGCGTCCATGAACCTGTACACCACGAGGATCGCCATCTCCAAGGTCGCGTACGACGACGCGGGCATCAAGCTCGACGGCGCGCAGTTCAGCGTGACCGGGGCCAATAACGCGGCCGTCAAGTTCTCGACCGATGGCAAGGGCAACTACTATGTGGACCCCAACGGCACCGAGACGGCGGTCACCGCAGGTGATGTGGCCATCTATGGCCTGGGAGCCGATTCCGATGGCGCCACAACCTACACCTTCACCGAAACGAAGGCCCCGGAAGGCTATCTCCTCGGCGCAAACGGCAAGCACGTCACATTCACCGTGACCGTGGATCCCACGTACAGCGACCACGACGTGACGAGCGTGGCCTTCCAGGCCGGTTCGCAGGACCACAAGAACTTCCTGGACATGACCACCCCGGCCATGTGGCAGCAGAATCAGACCGTGCAGGCGTCCGCCGCACGCCAGGCGAGCAATGTGTTCGTCGGCGGCACGGTGAGCGTCGAGAACACCAAGAACGCCAGTGACTTCGCCAAGACAGGTGGCGAGATCACCCGCGTGCTCGCCGCCGTGGCGGTGCTCGCCGGCCTCGGTGCGGTGCTGCTCGTCGGGGCGCGCATGCGCCGCCGCACCAGCGCCCGCTGACTCTAGGACCCGCGCCAACGCGCACCAATTGGGGCTTCACCACGCAACGGTGAGGCCCCACCCGTATCCCTCCACTTCGCAAGAAAGCCCATGCCGCACATGCACGCCACCAATCATCCTGCTACAGGGGAGCACGCGGGGCGCCTGCGTGCATGGTTCCGCCGGCAGGACCCCATCAGCGCATGGATGACCATCATCGGCTGGGGCTGTTATGTGCTGGCGGCACTGCTGCTTGCGTGGGTCGCTGGCGCCGTTGTGCACAACGACGTGCTCGAACGGTCCACCGCCGACCATGTGGCCTCGGCGCCGGCGGCATGGCCCGACGCCACGAAGCGCGCGGTGCTGCAGCGGGCCCGCGCATACAATGGCACGCTCGCCGATCGGTTCGGCGGCCGCATCCCCGCCGACGCCGCGGATGAGCAGGGCAATCCGCAGGAACTCGCCGACGCCGCCTATATGCGCGCGCTCTCGGTGGACGGCGGTGGGGCGATGGCGCGGCTGAGCATCCCGAAGATATCGGTGAACATCGCCGTCTACCACACCACACTCGATGACGTGCTCAGCAAAGGTGCCGGGCACATCTACGGCACCGCACTGCCCGTCGGTGACCCGCACACGTACACGGTGCTCGCCGCGCACTCCGGCGGCGTGCAAGGCATGCTCTTCACCAGGCTGAGCGAGATGCGGCAGGGAGACGTGTTCTATCTCGACGTGCTTGGGGGAGAGCAGGGGTACCGCATCACCGACGTGCGCACCATCACACCCGAGCGGATGGAACGCACGCTCCAGCAGATCCGCGATGCGCACCAGTCAGGCGATGCCACCGTGACGATGGTCACGTGCACGCCGATCGGCGTCAACACCGACCGTCTGCTCGTCACGGGCGTGCGCGCGCCGGTGCCGCAGAGCATCCCCGCCGCGTCCACGCAGAGGGACGGCACCCTGATCGCCGTAGGGGTGGGCGTCGCCGTGTTCGCGCTTGCGCTCGCCGCCGCGATCGTGGTGCGGCGGCGAGCGAAGCGCCGGCATGGCACGCGTACTCGCTGAGCATGCGTAGGGCAAGAATGTTCATTGTGCGCAATAAAACGGTGAGATTGTCGGGCAAGCCACACCCGCATCGGCTATATTGTTACCAATACTCACAACGAGGTTAGGACGTTCACATGCCAAGAGCTGGTGCCGGTTCAGGGTCGGGCCGATCGTCAAGCGGCCACGACGGTGGTTCACGCATGTCCAGCGGGCATCGCCCGAGCATGCCGGGCTCGGGTCGCCGGGCCGGGGGCGGAGGCTCAGCCGGATTCCCGCAATCCAGCGGGTCCACCGGATCGGGCGGTTCGTTCGATCTGGGGGATCTGTTCCGTGCGGCGGGCATAGGCATGGCGGGCGGTTACAACGCAGGGCGGCGCTCTTCCCGCACCCGTTATGGACGACGGGGCATGCCGTTCCCCGACGAGATCTTCGACGCGATGGGACCGCAGAATTACGGAGGTCAGCAGATGCCCAGTTCGTATTCGGGCGGCCCGTTCGGGACTGGCCCGCAAGGCCCGGCACAGGGGCCGTTCTCGCCGGCCGGTGGCCCACCGGTGACCCCACCCCCCACGCAAACGCCGTTCGGCGGCAACAACAACGGTGGCAAAAAGCCCAATGGAGGGCTTGCCGGGCTCATGCCACTGATCGGCATCCTGGCCGCGCTCATCATCTTCCTGCTCATCTTCATGATGCCCAGCTGCTCGAACAATGAGCCCAATCGCAATGATTACAATGTGACGGTGCCGGAGAGCACATACAACCGCACCAAGCTCGATTCCGGGCTGCCATATGATTCGAACTGCATCGACGACCAGCTCGGCTGGTTCGAAAACCGCACGTCAGCGGCCAAACGCCTCAAGGTGTTCTACGACAAGACCGGCATACAGCCGTACATCCTGTTCGCCAAATACAACCCGAAGCTCACAACCGATGACGAGAAACAGGCGTGGGCGCGCGAATGGTACGACGACCACATCGACAACGAAGACACGCTGCTGTTCGTGTATTTCGCCGAACAGGACGTGGACAACGATGTGGGGTACATGACGCTTGTCAACGGCAAACACGTCTCGAGTATCATGGACGCGCAGGCCACCGAGATCTTCTGGACGTACCTTGACGAGTACTGGTTCAGCGACCGGTCGACGGACGATGCGATCGTGGCCACGTTCGATTCGACCGCGGACCGCATCATGACCAAGACAACAACCAGGAACGATGTGCATAAGTGGGTGATCATCGCGGTCATTGTGATTGGCGTCCTTGCCATCGGCGCCGTGGTCGCTTGGATGCTCATCAAACGCAAACGCGAGCACGAACAGTATGTGGAACGCATGGTCACCACACCGCTCGACGAGGCACGCGATCCGATTTTGGAAAAATATGATCAGGCAGATCACAACGATCAGGTTGGTCAGGAACAGAAAGGACAATAGCCATGGCTATTCTCAAACGATTCGGCGACATCATGCGCGCAAACATCAATGCGCTGCTCGACAAGGCCGAAGATCCGGCGAAGATGGTCGACCAGATGCTGCTTGACCTCAACGAAGACCTCGCGGCGGTCAAGAAGGAGACCGCAAGCGTCATGGCCGCGGCCACCAACGCGCGCCAGCAGGTCAACGACTGCAAGGCCGACATCGCCAAGTACGAGGCGGCGGCGAAGGCCGCCGTCAAGGCCGGCAACGACGACGACGCGCGCAAGCTGCTCGCCACCAAGCAGCAGTACGAGAGCACGCTCAACTCGCTCGAGGAGGCAGCCACCGTCGCCGAGGACAACGCGGCGAAAATGCGTCAGATGCACGACAAGCTTGTCAACGACATCAACAGCCTGCAGGCACGCCGTGCCGCGGTGCACGCCAAGGTCTCCGTGGCCAACGCGCAGCAGCACGTCAACGAAGCCACCGAGAAGACCAGCAGGGCCTCCCGCAACAGCGCCGCGTTCGAGCGCATGGAGGAGAAGGCCGACCGCATGCTCAACGAGGCCAATGCCACGGCCGAGCTGAACACGCAGGCGAGCAACGAAGACATCGCCAACAAGTACCTCGCCGGCGGCTCCACGTCGGTGGACGACGAACTGGCCCGCCTCAAGGCCGAGGTCGGCGTGGAAGAGCAGCAGGCTGCCAACAACTGAAACACCATGCCGTCCGTGTAAGGGCGGCGCATAGACGAACGCCGGGGCCCGTGCATGCGGGTCCCGGCGTTCGCTGTGTCCTGCAGTGCGGCTGAGGGTTGAGATTATGCCGGCTGGTTGATCTTGGCGCGGTCGTGCTTCACCAACTCGCGCGAGTACCACACCGAGAAGAGCAGCATCACCACTTCGAAGATTGCGGCGATGAGGATCGAATGCTGGAAGCCGTTGGCATACGCGGCATGGCGGTTGACGCCCTCAGCGGTCTGCCTGAGCACATCGGCGGAAAGCACACCGACGAACAGTGCGGAACCGATCGAACCGGCGATCTGGTTGCCGGTCGAGAAGATCGCGCTCGTGTCGGGCACCGTATTGTCGGGCAGCGCCTCAAGCACCACATCCTTGTCGGGCACGTTGATGAGCGCGTCGCCGACAACCACAACGGATCCGATGAGCACCACGAGCCACGCGATCTTGGTGGGGGCCGCGAAGAACGTGGCGAACAGGCCGATGACCATGAGCAGGAAGCCGCTCGAGACGACCGGCCACATGCCGGAACGGTCCACGGTCTTGCCTCCCACAATCACCGAACCCGAATAGAACAACGTCATGATGAGCAGGAAACAGCCGGCCACGAACGGCGTGTAATCGCACGCGCGCTCCAAGTACAGCGGCAACAGCAACAACACGGCCTGCTGGCCCATCGCACCCGCCATGTACATGAGCACGCCGATCGACACATACAAGTGCTTCATCGGGTGCAGGTCGAGCAGCGGCACGTCCACATGGAACTGGCGCACGGTGAACCACGCGAGCACCGCCACACCGACGATGAGCATGGGCACGGCGAACAGCGGGCGGTGCGTCAGCTCAGAGAAGCCCATCATCAGCGCGGCCAAGCCCACGAACGAGAGCACGGTCGACAGCACATCGATCGGATGCTGCTTGCGCGGTTCGACGTCGAACATGAACTTCGCGCCCATGAGGATTGAGATGATGCCGACCGCCAACGGCACCACATACATCGACGTCAGGCTCACATAGGTCAGGAACACGCCACTGAGCAACGGGGCCACCGCGATGCCCAGGCCGATGATGGCGCTGTTGAGCGACACCACACGGCCCGAGATCTTGGCTGGTACCACACGGATGATCACCGTGTTGATTGTTGGGAACATGAGTCCCGACCCAACCGCCTGGATTAGGCGGCTCGTGAGCATCATCGGAAAATTCAGGGAGAACAGGCCAATGAGCGAACTGACGATGAGCAGCACGCGGCTCCAGAAGAACAGTTTCTTCAAGCCGATGCGCGCGAGCACAGTGGCGGCGGTCATCACCGCCGTGGCCGCGACAATCGCATAGCCAACCGTCACCCAGTTGGCTGTGGCGATGCTCACATGGTAGGTTTCCGAGATGTTCGGGAGCGCGACCGCCATCATCACACCGCAGAAGCCGTCGCCGAGCGTGCTGACAATCAGCGTGGCGATGAGCAGCTTGATCGACTTCCAACTGTGCTGTTGACCGTCTTTGGCGGTGATCATCTCATCGTTCGCAATTGCTCCCATATGCCATCACTTCGTGATTTCGTGGTACTTCGGCACGCCCATGTAATTGAATCCGACATGCTGCACATGCTCGCCGGCCGCCGCGGTCACATTCGCATACCACAGCGGAATCACCGGCAGATCCTTGAACAGCACCTCTTCAGCCTGATGATAGTAGCTGATCGCATCATCCACGTTGGTTTGGCGCGCAGCATCATCGATCAGTTTGTCGAAGGCCGTGCTCTTGTAATCGCCGTTGTTCAGGCCCTTGCCGTCGGCCGCTGACGAATCGTAGGCCTGCATGAGATATCCTTCCGGATATGGGTAGTCGGACTGCAGGCCCTGCAGGAACGCCGCGTTGATCGTGCGGTCGTGGATCGCGCTGCTCAGCTCCTTCTGCGTGGGGATGATGTATGGCTGCGCGTCAATGCCCAAGGCGTTCTTGATGGAGTTCGTGATGCCCTCCACGCGTTGCTTGTCGCCGCTGTCCGCGCTGTAGGCGAGGCGGAACACGCCACTCCACGGGCTGATCGCATTGGCTTGGTCCCACAGTTTCCTGGCGGTCTCGGCATTGTAGTCGAGCACGCTGGCGCCCTTGAGGCTCTTGGAATAACCGGCGATTGTGGGCGCGGTGAAGTCGGTGGCCACGGTCGCGGTGCCGTAGAGCACCTTTTCGATGATGTTGGAGCGGTTCACGGCATGGCTGATCGCCGCACGGCGCAGCCGGCCCTCCTCGCCCGAGAAATGCTTGAGCCTCTGCGGGATTGTGAACGAGCGGAACGCGGGGCCTGGCTTGTTGAAGGCCTGAATGCCGCTTTCATGTTGGTACGTGGCGAGCGCGGAGGTGGGAATGGTGTCGATCACGTCGAGATTGCCTGATTCCACGTCCGCGTATGCGGTTTGCACGTCGGTATAGAGCTCAAAGGTGACACCGCCGTTCTTCGGCTTGCGCGGACCGGTGTAGTGCGGGTTCGGCACAAGCTGGATGCTCGAATCATGGTCCCACTGCTTGAGCATGTAAGGGCCGTTGCCAATCGGGTGCTCGCCGAACGCGTTTACATCGGAGTATGCGCTTTCGGGAATCGGCAGGAACGCCACGTCGCCCACCTTGTAAGGGAACGAGGAGTCGGGTGTGTTGAGCGTGACCTGCAGCGTGCGGTCATCCACCACCTTGAGTCCGCTCAACTGTGCGTCTTTGTCGCCGTTGGCGTCCTGCAGCGCCTCGTAGCCCTGAATGGTGGAGAAGATCGCGGCGCCGAGCTGCCCGTTTGCGGCGTTCGCTGCGAACGACCAGGCCTTGGCATAGGTCTGCGCGGTGATCTTCTGGCCGTCGGAGAACTGCAGACCGTCGCGCAGTGTGATCGTGTATTGTGAGGCGTCGCTGTTCGGGGTGATCGATTTGGCGTCGGCGTAGATCAGCTTGCCGTCGTCCGAGAATGTGACGAGCCCTTCGAAGAGCTGTGTCACGACCTTCCAGCCGGCCATGTCGTTGGTGTTGCCGGGCAACAGGTTGGCGGAGGGTTCGACGTTGTTCACCGTGACCACCGAAGTGGTTGCGGTGCTCGACGAGCCTTGCGCGCTGGGGGAGCCGGTGCCGCCGCTGGTGCCGCAGCCGGCCAGCAACATGCCAAGCGCCGCGATGGAAGCGACCGCGGCGGTGACGTGTGCGGACGGGTGTGAAAAACGGGGATGGAACACAATGGCACCTCGGGACTTGCGTATGGTTGTGATGGATGTTCGGCGCGTCTTTTTGCGCGCCTGGCCTCAACCTAACACCGCGTTGCCCATATGCATAGGGGCTTCGGTGCTGCGCGGAAAACGGGAATAATGCATGTTGCCATCGTGTTTTGGCGTGCAAGCCAATGCCATGCGGAATCGCCAAAAAATGACGGTCGAATATACGCTTGTAGCGTCGCTTGGCACGGCGAGATGCGGGATGCGGTGTAATGGGGGATAGGCCCAGATGGGCTACAGACTACTCACACGAAAGGTGGTCGTTATGGCAGACGAAAAGAAGCCCCACGAAACGCTCAAAGAGAGGTTCGATGACTTTAAGGCCGATGTGGACGTGCATAAGGCCGAGCATCAGGAGAAGGATGCGATCAAGGACGTCGAAAGGGCCGCCAAGCACGACGCCAAGTCGGACGTGGACCTTGACAAGGCCGCAGCCAATGTGGACAAAGCCGTTGAACGTGAGGCCGAAGCCAAGGAAGGCTGATCGATTCCCCATATATTGTTCCCATTGGTGAGGAAACCATAAGCGTGTGAGTCATACGGCCCAACACCGTGTAATTCACATGGGGAATTATATTGCAACAGTATCCCGCCCCCGTTTGGGGGCGGGATACTGTTATATGGGGTCCATGCTTTCGGAAAACGAACTCACCGCGGCGCTGATGCGCCTGTGCGACGACCCGGACGCCCGCGCGCGGCTGCACATCCAGGCGGCCGCGAACCATGGGCGCATGGTCATGCTGGATGCCGCCTATGATGCGAGCGGTCTGACCGCCACCTTCACCGAGCAGACGACCGGTGCGCCGGAATCGCAGCGCATCCTGACGACGATGTGCGCGGATACGCCTGCTGCGTCAGCCGCGCGGCGCATCGCCTACGCCTACCACGACCTCATCGGCACCGTTGGCAATCCGCCCACTGTGACGGCCGGCCTGCTCGCACAGCGCATCGCGCAGATTGCACCCATCGTGCTGCCTGAATCCGAACTCGGCGCCGCGCCTCCGGTGCGCGTGGCCGCAAGCGCCGACGACCCATGCGCGTTCGAACTGCACAGCGCATGCGAACAGCCCAGCGCGGATGCATCCGCCCCGCCGGCCGCGGCCCTGCTGCGGTTCCACGGCACGGCGGCCAACGGGTTCACATGCGCCACGATGTGGCGTCTCGAAGACGGGTATGCGTCCTACGCCATGGTCGACTACACCGCCGGGCCGCTCAACGACATCCTCGTGGACGTGCTGAGTACACTGCGCTTCTACGCGGTGCGCGGTTGGGCGTGACCCCACGGCACATTGCGCCGGGCGCACAACCGACCGGGCGGAACGAACCATCTGTTACGCTCTGATGTCGGCATGCATGCACACAACAGGAGTGGATTGACGATGGCGGACAGCGGGCAACACGCATCCAATGCGCCGGCGATGGTGGAGGGTTCCGGTGCGGCGGCCGCGGAGCCACGCAGCACAGTGGGGTTCGTCGGCCTGTTCGCGCTTGTGGTGTCGGCGATGGTCGGCGGCGGCATCTTCAGCCTGCCGCAGAACATGGCACAGCATGCGTCCGCCGGAGGCCAGATCGTGGCATGGGCGATCACCGGCGTGGGCATGTGGTTCATCGTCAACACGTTCCGCGTGCTCACCAACACCAAACCGCATATGCAAGACGGTCTCTACGCATATGCCCGCACCGGGTTCGGTGATTTCGTCGGCTTCCTCGTGGCCTACGGGTATTGGCTGTGCAACTGTTTCTCACTGGTGGCCTATGGCGTGCTCATCATGTCCACGCTCGACATCTTCATGCCCGGCACCTTCACCAATGGCAACAACATCGCGTCCACCGTGGTCTCGTCGTTCATCCTCTGGCTCATGTTCATTGTGGCATCGCTGGGCACAAAAACAGGCGCCATCATCAACGTCGCCGGCACCATCTGCAAGATGATCCCCGTGTTCGTGTTCGTGGTGGCGCTCGCCGCCGTATTCAAAACCGGCGTATTCGTGCGCGGGTTCTGGGGATTGAGCGCCCAAGGCACGCCGCTTGGGTTCGATGTGCACCGCATCGGTGCCCAGGTGAGCGACTCCATGCTCGTCACCCTATGGCTGTTCATCGGCATGGAGGGCGCGGTTGTGGTCTCCGGCTCGGCGCGCCATCCGCGCGACGTTTCCCGTGCCACAACCGCCGGCTATCTCACCGTGCTCGTGCTCTACATCCTCGTTTCGCTGCTGCCGCTCGGCGTATACTCCTCCAATCAAGTGGCGCAGATGCCCAACCCCTCGATGTCGGTGATCATGGAACAGTGCTTCGGCCAATGGGGCTCCATCATGGTCAACGCCGGCGTGATCATCTCTGTGGTGTTCGCATGGCTCGTCTGGATGATCATGATCAGTCAGATGCCGCTGTACGCCGCGCGCGACGGCATCTATCCGCGGTCCTTCCGCGCCACCAACCGCTTCGGCGCGCCATCCACCGGCTTGGTATGGACCGCCATCACCTGCCAGCTGCTGTTCGTGCTCTGCCACTTCGTCAACGGGGACGCCTGGGAGGTCATGATTTCCATCACCTCGGTCATGGCCATGCCCTGCTACCTGTTGTGCTGTGTGTATCTGTGGAAGGTCGCCGTACGCGAGCGCACCGTGTTCCGCAGTGCGGCCGCGCGCCATCGTGTGCTCGCCACCGGCATACTGGGCACGCTGTTCTCGCTGTTCCTCGTCTACTCGGCGGGGCTGCGGTATCTGATGATGGCGTGCGCGTTGTATGCGATTGGCCTGCCGCTGCTCGTGGTGGCGCGCCGGCAGCGCCGCCCTGGCGTGCCACTGCGCCAGCTGTTTTCGCATAGGGGCTGGGTTGTATTGTCGCTTATCGTGGTGTTGGGCGTGTGCGGTCTCGTCTACACCGTGCACGGCGGCATGTTCGGGGTGGCATGACGCGCATTGCGCGCGGAAAGGAGACTTCGGTGAAGCGGATCGTAACGGGAATCGTGGCGCATGTGGACGCCGGCAAGACCACACTGTCCGAAGCGCTGCTGTACGCCACCGGCACCACGCGCAAACTCGGACGCGTGGACCACGGTGACGCGTTCCTAGACACCGACGCGATCGAACGCGCGCGCGGCATCACCATCTACACCGAGCCTGCGGTGATGCGCGTGGGCGATGTGGAGCTCACAATCCTCGACACCCCAGGCCACGTCGATTTCTCCGCCGAAACCGAGCGCACACTGCAGGCGCTCGACTACGCGATCCTTGTGGTGTCTGCAGCCGACGGCGTGCAGGGCCATACACTCACGCTGTGGCGGCTGCTGCAGCGTTACCATGTGCCGGTGTTCGTGTTCGTCAACAAGATGGATGCGCCGGGCGCCAGCCGCGCGCGCATTCTCGACCAGCTGCACGCGCGCTGTTCGGACGCGTGCATCGACTTCACTGCTGCGGTGGATGGGCTGTCGAGCGACCAGCTCGACGCGCTCGCGATGCAAAGCGAGGCCGCGATGGACGAATACCTCGAGACAGGAGGCATTGACGTGCGCACCGTGCGCGGCATGATCGCCGACGGCGCGGTTGTGCCGGTGTATTTCGGCGCGGCACTCAAAATGCAGGGCATCAGCGAGTTTCTGGAAGGCTTTGCGTATTTCACGCGCGAACCGCACTATACCGCCGAATTCGGCGCGCGCGTGTTCAAGATCTCGCACGACCGGCAGGGCAACCGCCTGAGCTGGATCAAAGTGACCGGCGGCGAGCTCACCGCCAAGATGATGCTGCCCGAAGCGAGCGGCGCGGAGAAAGTGGACCAGGTGCGCGTCTACTCAGGTGCGAAATTCACGACGGTCGAGTCGGTGCCCGCGGGCACGGTGTGCGCGGTCACCGGACCCGCGCGCACATTCCCTGGCGAAGGGCTCGGCACGGCGCGCAATGCGGCACAGCCGGCATTGCGGCCGGTGCTCACCTACACACTGCTGCCGGGGAGCAACGATGTGCACGCATGTCTGCAGGCGCTGCGCGAGCTCGAAGATGAGGAGCCGCTCCTGCACGTGGTGTGGCAGGAGCGGTTGCAGGAGGCGCATGTGCAGCTCATGGGCGCCGTGCAGCTGGAGATTGTCGAACAGCTGATGCGCGACCGTTTCGGGCTCGGCATCTCATTCGGCCCGGGGTCGATCCTGTACGCGGAGACAATCACCGCGCCCGTCGAAGGCGTAGGGCATTTCGAACCACTGCGCCATTACGCGGAAGTGCATGTGCTGCTCGAGCCGCTTGCGCGGGGGAGCGGCCTGGAGTTCGCCACCGATGTGAGCGAAGACGAGCTCGACCGCAATTGGCAGCGGCTCATCATGCAGCATCTGCAGGAGACCGAACATCCGGGCGTGCTCACCGGCGCGCCGATCACCGACATGCGGCTGACGCTCATCGGCGGTCGCGGCCACTTGAAGCACACCGAAGGCGGCGATTTCCGGCAGGCGACCTACCGCGCGGTGAGGCAGGGACTCATGGAGGCGCGCGAGACGGGGCATGCCGTGCTGCTCGAACCGTGGTACCGGTTCCGTCTTGAGCTTCCGCAGGAGATGCTCGGGCGCGCGTTGAGCGACGTGCAGCGCATGAGCGGTGAGAGCGCGGCCCCGCAGATCGTGGACGGCCTTGCCGTGGTGGAAGGCGCGGCGCCGGTGAGCGAGATGCGCGACTATGCGATGGACGTGAACGCATATACGCACGGCGAAGGGCGTCTGGCGCTCATGTTCGGCGGATACAGGGAATGCCATGACGAGCAGGCGGTCGTGGAGACGGCGGGCTATGACCCCGAGTCCGATCTGGAGCATACACCGGATTCGGTGTTCTGCGCGCACGGCGCAGGATACACGGTGAAGTGGTACAAAGTGCCGGAATTCTGCCATGTGCCGATGCGCGGGGAATTGGCGTAAACCGCTTGGAATGGCGGATAATCAGTAAGAACAAGAGAGCGGACAACGGGACTCGAACCCGCGGTCTCGACCTTGGCAAGGTCGCGCTTTACCAACTAAGCTATGTCCGCAAAGGCAATGCACAGTGTGCAGCCTGGTGGGCGATACAAGATTCGAACTTGTGACCCCTTCCGTGTCAGGGAAGTGCGCTACCACTGCGCCAACCGCCCGAGGCGAGAAGTAAACATACCCGCATATGTTGACAACGTCAAGACCGCGTGTGTTGGGCGTGCTGAGAAACGGTTCGCGCGCCGGGTGTGGTGCTCAGGGGTGTTTGTGGTGGTTGTGTGACACGCCGGTGGAGGCATTGTGGTTGTTGGGTTTTGTGGGTTGCGACACGCCGGTGGGTTGTGTTGGTGGGGGTTGTGGTGTAGGTTTTTCTCTTGCTGCCGCTCGCGGTCTGGTCCGGTTCTTCCGGGTCGGGGTTGTGGGTGTGTTTGGTGGTTTGAGAACTCAATAGTGTGTACTGTACTACTTGCCATGGGTCGCATCCGTGTGGGTGTGGCTTGTGGTTCTTGATTGCCAGTCCGATGCCCGCCCGTGTGGTACCCGAGGGGGTTTGATGGGTGTCGGGGTTTTTTGTGTGACCGTTCTTGGCCTTACAAGGATGGTCCGTCTTTTTTCTTTTTGAGAGTCATCTGATTGGATGTCTCCATGGAATGGTTTTTTTGTGGAGGGTTCGATTCTGGCTCAGGATGAACGCTGGCGGCGTGCTTAACACATGCAAGTCGAACGGGATCC
>ERZ808040.433-NODE-433-length-36793-cov-10.850528_pt1 | contig 36793 bp, 40 predicted proteins | sample MGYA00380191_ERZ808040 | MGnify/ENA primary metagenome ERZ808040 (study PRJEB31490, sample SAMN06133395) | mouse gut metagenome | isolation source: J6 | host: mice | place: China: Chengdu | collected 2015-05 ...
ACCGTCTGCAAGACGGCACAGAGATCCAGCGTGATTTTTATTCAGCATTCATTGAAGAACATGTCGATGAGGAACACAACTCAGTCGATTTTGAAGCGTGTAACCGGGACTTCCCGGATTTCTATAAAATGTACCAGGCTGAGGTAGTCCGTTTGGCTGCATACAAGGGTTATCTGCCATCCAGTTTTGGTATTAAGAGATAAATGAACCTACAAACCTCTGCCGGCTTGATCCGCCGAGGCTGTCCGATACATCAGCACTGCGCTGATGGGCAGCGGAGTTCTGGTTCGAATACCTATACGCCTAAACAGACCACAGGGTGCATTCCCCTGATACTTGTGCAAGTTTAGGAGAAAGGTGATAGGCTAGAATCCCCGAGCTTTAGCTCTGGGGAGTATCAAACTTTGATTACAGCTTTTGTGGTGTAGGAATACCTGTTAAATGAAGACGGTTGTACTAGCTGACGGAATATACCCATACTTGAGCAACGTCTCTCCTTGTTCTTCGGAAAGAATAGGAACTCCCTTGGGGTGGATACGAATAAATGTTGCCGGTTTATTTTGAGTCTCCCAGCCCATATGTTCTGAGTTACCCTACCGATCGATGCATCCTGGGATAGCTTCTAGGTTCCCAAAATTCAGCCATCTGCCGCGACATTGTGTCGCCATAATTCTGTTCAGCCACCCTTGTTGTTTTCATCAAAGAATCTTTTGAACAGCTCACTACTCAAAGAGCTCCTACCAAATACCATCGATCGGTGGAGTTAGTCAACATCAGCGGACCTGTACCCTAGAAAATTTCCCGCACACATTTCTCTATATATACCCAAAAAAACAAGACGTTCTTCTACTATCTCTAAATCACAGAAAAACGAGCCGGAAGCCCACTCCGTGAAGGATGGGAGCAATCAGCATCAAGCAAAATCCTCAAACAATTTCAAAGCCCAACAAAAAGAGAGCCCTGATACCTGTCCTGTCAAGAGCGGGAACAACCGGAAACAAAACACCCACCAGCATACAAGATGCCAGCGGGTGTAGATTTGTAATCAGGGGGTCGTCTGGCTCCCATCGCTTACTCCAGCCATCCCAGAGGGTTCACCATCAGGAAGAGTGATGGCATCATCGTCAGGGGAACCCGTTCCATTCTGGGCCGCCAGATCGTCCGCGCCGGATACAACAGCTCCAGTATCCGCCATAGCAAAGATACGATACTGGTCGATCCTGGACGGCTCACTGCCCTCCACCTCGTAATCAAAGGAGGTCTTCACAACCTGGCATTCCTCAGCAGTACTTACCACATAAATGACCGCCGAGGCTACGGGGACGCGCATGGGCTCCTCCTCCCCTTCTGGCTGGATCTCATAAAAGACCTCGCCGCCGTCTACAACACTCTTGTAGTACAGGGACTCCACCTGCTCCCCCTCTGCATAAGTCACGGGGACCAGCTTCTTTGTAAACTCGTCCTCCTGCGCAGAGATGGAAGCGGCCGGCAGACTGATGGTGGGCTCCGGATTGGATTTGCTTGTATCAACACCAGAAGCATCCGGGTTGGGTTTGCCGCCGCAAGCAGCCAGAGAGAGAATCATCATCAGAGTCAGCGTAAGTGCAATAACTTTCTTCATTTTTTCACAATCCCTTCTTTTAAATCCTTTTGATAAAGAGGTCTCATTTGCTTTGTCGGCAAATCCTTCAGCATGGGCAGCTTTGCCGCATACACTCTCCCGCTCCCTGGAATAGCCTCAGGGAGTTTGCGTACTGTCATTTTGCTGATTTGATGTTTTGCCATAAGGTCCATAGGCTCAGCCATCTTGACCTTCGTGAACTGATTACTGCCTATAGTACCAGCAATCGCGATGGTGACCATAAGCAAAATACCAGCCAGAAGCAAAAAAGCTTTCTTTGAAATACCAGTGTTCGTTTTCATCCGTTGACCACCTTCTTTAATTTGATATCCGCATTAGGGTCCAGGAGGACCCCCCTGCTGGCAGCAATGATCTCTCCTACCGCGCACTCTGCCTTTGCCGCCATCTGGTCGGCACTCAAACCGTTCTTCTTCATGTAGGCCCGGAGCCGGTCCGCCGGCAGCATGTTCTTCTTGCTTCGGAACTGCTCCCTGGCTATCCGCATGACATAGTCTTCTACATCATCGTCATAAAGCTCTGCCCCACAGTTTCCGCAGATTCTTGCCTTGTACCGAACAGGGATGTCTACACCGTGGATACAGACTTTTCGGGCCCGGGTCTCCAAACTGCACAAAACAGTTCGTCCGCACTCATCGCAGAACATAGTTACCCTCCTTCTTCCAAAATATGATGCCGAACCGGCTTCAAACATATACTATGCGGCTTGTTTGAAAGCTATTCCGACAAAACCAAGCCCTGAGTAAAATATTTTTTCTCGGGTTTGCATACAAGGGAAGAAGCACCCTATTCGGAAATTACATACAACAAGGAGAAAGGGAACATGGAAAAAAACTACACGGCCAGGCAATTTGGAAGCCTGTATTTCAACGGGAAGTCTCAACCCATCAGCTCTAATCCTCAGGATTTCAAGTACGAACCTGGAATGACCATCACTATCGGGGATACCCAGCCCTTCGGCTGTGCCATCCCCTGGATCAAACCAAAAGGTATGAACATCTGGATCTCGAAGAAGCTTCTGGGCAAAATTCCATTCACTGTCTTGGAGCAACAGGGATACGTGGATGGGATTCCAGTTGAGATCGACGAGAAAAACTATATCTGCCGGCTCATCAGGGACTTCTACCCCGGACCCTTTGCTTCTTCTGCAGAGAAGCAGGCTACTAAGGACGAGTGGAATCGGATCAAAGCCGTTCTTGGTCCGCAAATCAACATTATCGACTGGAAATACCCCATGTGGATCGCCTCTGATGCCAGACTTTTCTATGGGAAGGTTATCAGGGATGAAGATGGGAACTTCACAAGATGTCAATATGCATCTGGGTTTGAATGGGGATTTCGCCCTGTCCTTTATCCTGTTCGCAAAAAGAAAGTTCCTGAAAACCCCAAAAGTGAGAAGTTATCCCTGCCCTATGATTCCACAAATATCATTAAGATCGTCCTCCCCTGGGGATTCCAACGGGATAATGACGCCTATTTTGTGGGATTGAGCCGACCGGTAACTGAAGAACTGCGAGAATCGCTCCGTGATCGGCTGGATGAGGCCAGCATGGATAACGTCAACAACAAAACCCCCAGCAAAGTCATCCTGGAGGATGCACTCAAGCGGTTTAAGATAACCACGGGAGTTACGGCAAAAATCATCGATATTCCCTTCACAGCAAAAATCTTTTGCTAAAAAGCAGGACCCGTCTCAGAAATGAGACGGGTCCTTACTTCGTTTTGTGATAGATGCTTCTCCCCTACTCGTCAAATTTGTTTGAGGGTTCCTCTCGGCACCAGCCATGCGGAAGTTCAGGTTTGACCCATACCGGCGGCATATCCTCGTATATGTACCAGTTGAATTGGTCCCCCGTGGCGTCAACCACGTATACGGTTCCATCCACCGTGAACTCAACCCAGGTGTGGGGGTCGTAGCTGCAATCGGAACATGTTTCCCAACAGTCCAACTCAACCCAGCCCTCTACAATATGAGCATTGTTGAACCCCATTTCAATGAGCCGAGGAACAATAAGTTCGCTGCATTCCACACAGTGGCCCTGCACATCCCCGTATTTCTTGAGGATGATACCCCGGCACTGTTCAGCCATGAAGATGATATCTCTACGGCTGATCATCTGCTCTATAGTGATTCCCAGCGAACCGAAAAGCGTCCTATCATCCATTTCTCCCAGATTTTTCTTCAACTTGGACAACATATCGCTTGTATCCAAATCTTTTCTCACTGGATCATCCCTCCTTCAGATATAAAGAGTCGATCTGCTCCTGCGTCATAGTAAAGGATCTTCTATACTGGTTTCCCAGCTCAGAGTCAACATCGGACAGGATATCCGTCAGCTCATCCAGACACTCATCCGGCAGTTCCAGATACTTAAAGTTGACCAGCAGCGCATTGTTGCTGAGCAACATCCGAGCCAGCAGCTGGAATTCCAGAGCCCAGTCTGTGGTCTCCTGGTCAGTGTTGCCATACCAGAGATCAAACAGACTCAGGATTCTTACGATGGCATCCGCAGGCAGTTTGTCTTCCAGACGCACAAAGCACAGGGGCCGGTCTTCGTATTCATAGTTAGCCCAGAAAATCAGTCTCTGATCATGCACTGCTTTCATATCCAAGGTTTGAAACTTTTCCAAAAGTTCATCAAGCAGGGCTGCCAGCTCACCCTTTGATAGAGTCTTTGTGTACCGAAATTCGCAGAATTCCTCAGAGATATCATCAATGATATGGAGCCCGTAGTAGGGTCCTGCATTCAGATCGCTGACAAATTCTATCAGTGAGGCTATAACGCACAGGCCATTGCGTTCATCGCGAGCCAGCTCATAGTAACTACTCGCTCGGTCACCATCAGACGTAGCTGCTCCGTTCCCCAAATCGGCAATCAGTTGCTTGGCCAGTTCATCTCCAGTCGTCGAAATAATATAGCGTTCCATGGGTTCGATTCCTCCTAAAAGTTTAAGTATTCCATATCGAATGGATGTCCTCATCATATGCAGATTAGGCAAAATCCATTTCAAAACGAAGGACCTCACAGCCTAAGCCGTGAGGTCCATGTGTTTCAGGCATCGTATTTCAGTCTCCACCCACAATGTGGACAGAATTTCACCGTAGGGTGTTCGCCCATGTCCCCTTTGCACCGTGAGCAGGTATAGAATACTCGACGATAGTCCATCTCATGGTGGCTCTTTTCAGCTTTTGCAAAAAATAACCCCCTACCTACTTTTCCTCCCTCCTTTTTCGTTCCGTCAATCCTTGCATCAACAGGGTGGAATACAACACATAGCACTTTGTAGCTTTGCCATGGGTCATATTGATCATCTCATCGCAGAGCATCATCCACTCCTCAGCAGTTCCAAAGGCCGGCTTGAAGAAGCAGCCCTCGCCGATAGTCATGTCCGGCAGTACTTTTCTCTTGCTCCGCAGGTACTCCAGGTAGCTCCTGAGAACCCAGCGGGAGTAGTCAGCGCTGCAGGCTAGGGTGCCGTTGGTCTCCTCCATTAGCCCTTTGAGCATTGTGTTCATGAAGTTATAGTTGGTGATGGCATCCCGGATACGCCAGTCGCTCTCGGCCTCCGGAAAGTACTTTTTGACCAACTGGCCATGCAACCGTTCAATGATGTCATAAGACACCAGAGCGGCAAACCTCTCAACAGTCATTCCGTTGGCAGGATGCTTCTTCATCACTGCGTCAATAACGGACTGATACCGGTCCTCTGACTCCCGATCAATGGAAGCGGCCATCGCCTCCAACACCTTTTTAAGTTCTTTTTCCATGTTTCTACCCCCTCCAATAGCAGTACAGGCACTGATGCGGACACTGCTGTTTGCACTTGAGCAGCTCCGTCTTTCCGGAGTAGCACATACACTTGGGCCGCTGCGGACCCTGGCTGTCTATATCGCTGGTATCCAGCCCCAGAAGGGCCAGGTCCAGAGCAGAAATACAGCCGCAGGGCATTGCCTGCTTCAATCCGGGTTCAGCACAAGACTCAATTCTTAAATCGGCAGGATGGCCACCCTGGTTAACCCAAAACTCCTTTGTCTCCAACAGCATAGCATCCACATCGCCCAACTGTTCCTTGCTGGGGTAAAAGCCATCCCCATAGGGCAGCGGCAGGCCGGCTGCCAGAAAGCGCTCCCGAACGTGCGGGTACATATCAATAACGCTGATACGGATGCGGGAGAACCCCTCCTCCATGAACATCTCGATGGTATCCAGCGCTCGATTCAGCCCCTTCTCAGTGGGAATGATGGGGTCAACTCGGATAACAACCCTCTCCTTGGGGAAGCCGATACGAACCAGAGTCATCAAGGCGTCCTTCTGCGCCTGGGGTGTAGGCACCTTGGGTTCCAGAATAGTGCCACCGTAGCCCGTGCAGGTGGCATGGATGATGTACTTCTTCATGTTGCTGGCAACCTTGTCGCGGAAACCAGGGGTGATGTTCTTGGTCACAAGGACTGCCCCATCCACGCTTCCCATTTTGTCAGCCCAAGACAGATCAATGCCAGCATCGCCCGCCTCAGTGATCCCGATTTTGTATTTTGCCATAATTTATACTCCTCCTTCTTTTTGTCCGACATACCAGAGCTGAACCCCTGATTCATTCTTCCAGATTAGAGCATCCTCATCAGGAATAGTCTCCCCATCCTCGCTAAACCAGTGAACTGTTACTTTCCTAGAGCCGTCAGCCTGGTCTTCCAGCCGAATCTCCCCAGTGCAGATTCCATCTGCCGTCTTTACGATGTCCCCCTCAAACAACAGTTCTCCGCCCATGGCGTAGATCCCAGCTGACATACAAACTGTGTTGTTATCAACAGAGACAGCTTTCATATTGAATGGCAGCCCCCAATCCGGCAGATAGCTGGGGTCCCGAACCATTAAATAACAGAGCGGCTCCGGTGCCGGCCCGATGCAGGCCATGACGGGCTGCTCAAAATAGTAACCAGTAACCCACTCCTTGGTATCTAGCCGCTGCGCCTTGCAAAGCAGCTTTTCACTTATGTCTTTCACATATTCTCCTCCCTTTTGTACTCCAGTCGCTTATATCGAAGCTAACCCCATGATATGCAAGAGACAAGAATCATATTTTTGGCACAAAAAGGGCGGCACTGCAGGTTTTTCCCGCAATGCCGCTCTGTATTAGGGTTTGACTTCTTCCCAGTAGTCCAAGGCATTGATAGCGCCACCACCATATCCAGCACGAGCAAACGCATTTGCAATATCTGTGCCAGTCACTTCCTCGGTCGAGCCATCAAGCCAATGCAAAATAAAGGTTTTCATTTACCATCCCCCCCAATAGAATACCAATCGGGATGATTCCCAATGATGGTCATGGCCGCCTGATAGTATTCCTTGTAGGCCTCAGTCCCCACTTCTCGGATCATTTCCCGCTCCAGTTCCTCACGGGACGGTGGGGAGACCCACACGCCGGGATAATCGACGAAATCCGCAAACTCGTCAAGGAAGAGTTCAAAATCATCCGATATTCCTCGTACATCAATGGTAGCCAGAATATCCTCGCCATCGGTTATGCTGCAGAAAACATGGACCAGATGCGCCCAAGGATTGTTTTTGAAGGCGCCATCGTACTCGTCGTCCAGGACCCAATCCAGCTTGTAACCGAACCGGTCATGCAAAGCCAGGGCAAAGATGCCGCAGACGCCGTGAAGGAAGACTGCTGCATCGAAATTGATCCCTCCAGCACATACTGGAATCTGTTCCAGGACAGAGCAGATATCATCGGGATCAGTACACTTGGACCACAGGCCAGTTTTCATAATCGTTCTCTCCATTACTCGACCCACCCCATTTTGTCAGAATCCCAATAGTGGGTTCTCTTATCAGGCCCAATCTTTACGACTCGAAGCAATTCATTTCGGCCGTCAGCCAACAGCTGAAATGCATCCTCAAGGTTTTGGGTCCGGACCTCGTTTGATACAGTTGACCCAGAACCCATCATTTCCGGCGTGGAAGTTCGGGCGATATAGGTGACAAGTTCAAAGCCATCCTCTCCAATCTCCTTAGTCTCAAGAGAATTGAGCCAGTCAAGCACCAGCTCCTCAGATGGAACCCCATCCTCGCACAGCTCCATCACCATGGGGATCAGCTCTCTTGCCATTTCCTCTACGGTCATATTTTTGAGCAGCTCGAACCGGTTCTGGGGCTCAGGGACGTGTATCAGTTCATCAGAAGCCCAGGTGTTGTCGGACATGTAGCCAGATAGCCGATAAGGGCAGTCTTCATAGTCGAGGTCATACTTCGTGATGGTGTAGACCTCATCAGGATGCTCATTCATGTAACGCCAGTAGTCCTTGCCGGTTGCCGTAACTTCAATGCCGTCCAGATCGCCAGCCCCAATGACAGGGATGTTCATGCGGACTTTGTCGCCAACATTGAGGATGTGGCCGCTTGTCTCTTTCATTGCCATAGTTGGTTTTCCCTCCTTTAAATTTTCTGCAATTGCAGTCGTTTTGCCGTTTCCAGGGCCACCTCATAGGGTCGCCCATCGTTCTCACACAGAAATACCACATAGGGCCGGGATACTTTGTACTGTACGCCGCTCTGAGTTGTGTACCACCCAGGGGGTATGAGCCCTACAACGGAAAAAGCGATTCCGTTAACCAGGCCCTTATATTTGTCCCCGACCTTAAAGGCTTCGTTGTAGATCATGTCAACTCCATTTCAACCGCTTTGTAGCCCTGCATAGGAGTCATCCCATAGGCTGCCTCATAGGCTGCTTTGAATTTCTTCCAGGCGCTGATGTTATCGTCTGCCAAATGATCGTATCCATGCTCTCTGAGCTTGTTGAGATGTACAAGTGCCTCTTCTGCATAGGGACGAATCCCTACAACAGCCCGAATCGCATACTTCTTCCCAAACACAGTCCACACATCGATGGAATGGTTAGGATCAATTCCATCCGGATATAGGTCGAATTTCGTAGCCTCAAAGCAGGCCCAACTTTCATGGAGCGGGTCAGGATAGACCAGGTTGAAATCCAGTCCGAAGTTCTTCTGCAGGTTGTTCAGCAGTCGAAACTCGACGCGGGTCTTCACATCTTGATACCGGCTTTTGATGGCAAACAGAAGGTGGTTGTCGATGATCCGATACTGATAACGGACATCGTTCTCTTTACTTGTACTGGTACAGGCATCGGCGATGCATTTGTTTATGTATTTCTCCAGATTTTGAGTATCCATATTGGTTGTATCCTCCTTAATTGATTTACACGAAATGATATGCATATTGACAGAAATGTATTTTGGAATGATTTTTCTCTGGTAGATGTGAAGAGCGAAGTATCTCAATATGAACTCTCATTCTTTTGGGTGGATACAAAGAAATGTTTGCTGTTTGACCCTTTCTTGATGTGCCAAGCCCATGGTTTCTGGGTTACCACAGCGATCGATGATATTTGGGCCGGCAGTCTGGGACGCAGCGAGACAGATAGGCGGCATACTTTACGAGAGACCAAGATGTCACCCCTCCCCGCCTCTGTGTGCAGTGTGTGCAGATAGTTATCACGTTGCGGCGTAAGCCCCCGGCCTTTAGGTCTGTGGAGGTTCACTGTTTGTACCAACACAGACCCCCATCCAAATACCATCGATCGATGTGGTGGTTCAGAACGCATGACCATTAACCCCCTGAAAAATCTTCCCCGCCACATTTCTTTATATCCACCCCAAAAAAAGATGCCATTTGCATATTCAATCCAGCCCTCGCATTCACAAAACAGAAGCAGTTTCTATCTCAGTGCTCCTCCCTATCCTTGCACCTGCCTGACAAACCTTTCTAACTAGCCCTCAAAAGCACAATACAAAAGAGGCCCCCACTTGGAGACCTCTTTGAAGAAAACATATCGTTAGCGCAGCTTTCTTCCACAGTTAGGGCAAAATTTCACCGGAACCGGGATGTCCTTGGGCATATAATCCGACGTATCGATTCTCACATCACAGCGAAACGCCCAGGCCGCCCGACCCATACAATATCTACATCCCTTATCTTCCTCGTTGGGTTCGTCCGGATCCATATTCGCAGGCACAGCCGGATTCTCATAAATCTCTCCAGACTCATCCAGACGAACCAACACAGGCCGAAAACCTATATGCACATCCTTGTAGTTGGATTTACCTTGAGCAGCGTATCGAGCCTCCCTTCCTCCTCTGAGCACATATCGGCCTGCCATGGTTTCCACCTCATCTTGGCCCCAAAAATACACACCCTTCCAATGAATCAGGGCGTCGTCTTCTGTGCCAATAGCATCCAGAAAGTCGTCCCATTCATTAGGGACCTTGTTTAGCACATCCCCCACTTTGGGAATACGAGAGATGTACTTTTCTCCATCAATCTCGATGACGCTGGAAGTGCCATCAAATCCTGAGGCGACAAGGTCATCCCTGCTGACACAGACCAAAAGGCAACGGTCCGCAACATACAGATTCATACCCTTGGGCTTGATCCAAGTGATTTTCTCTCCACAGGTGGAGGGAACGATCCCTATCTGTCCTCCGGCATACAGCGGGATAAAGTCTACCCCAAGCGGATACTCTGGGATGCCTTTCAGTATCCCACCGACAGCAAGTGACCCTCCCTGCAAAACTTCGTATTGATCAGTTTCTCTTAATAGCTTCATTTTTACACTCCTTCTTTTATCTCATGCCAACTGCAGCTTGCCTTTTTTTAAACAGCCTCCAATTGCCCGGTCCGCGCCGGCATTGATTTTGCTGACCTCCGCAGCCATCTCCTCGACTTCCTCTGCGGAGAAGGCCGCTAGCCGGTAGGCCATACTTGGATCGATCTTCAGTGCATGGATATGGCAGGATACCAGGCAGTAATGGTACAGCAACCCCTCAGCAATCCCCTGATGAACAATATCAGGCAGAAGGCTTTTGCTGATAGTCCAACGCTCGCTGAATCGCCTCGTCAGACCGGCACACTCGCCAAACCTGTTAATCAGGGATTGTTCTGTGACCCCTCCTCCAAAAGCATCTTCCAGGAGGAGTTCTTTAATGGTTGCAATTCGGACCACATACTGGTCAAAGCCCTTGGGTTTTTTCCATTCGACCTTCTCATAATCAGCCTTCGGAATTGACCCTTTGAACATGGGAGAGGTCGCCGTCTCAACCCATACATAGCTGTCGGTACACAGAAATTGTCCCAGAGTCGGATGGTTCACGATGTAGACAGGATTTTCGTCGAACCCGCGCTTCCAGACATAGTCCAGAAAATCGGACATATTCACCATACCAAACTGAATCATCGCTCCCTTAAAGAAGCCATAGCTGTTCTTTTCCTTTACTTCTGTAATGAGAGCTTTCCCTGCATAAACGTCGATAAAGTCCCAGTTGGGGAAGCAGGGCAGCCCAGGGGCGTTGCGGCCATTCAGCTCAGGATGGAGATTGATATAGGCACAAAACCTACCATCCCTTGTGGTCTCAATGTCAACCACCAAGGGGAACCGGATGGGCTGAATCACCGTGGTGTCCAGCTGACAAGAGTAGATATACTGATCCAGACTGCCCAGATCATCATGGCTCTTGACAAAGTCCGTTACAACCGGCGACTTCAGAAGGTCCTGCTTGGACATAAAGTAGCTGGATTTATCTTTCCCGGACCCGATGAACCGGAAAACAGAGACTTCAGCTCCCTTTGCAATAGCCTCATCCAGAACCCCCTGCCTCGTCCCCGGGTAGAGAAGCCGGGTCTGTGTAATCCCACTGCCATCATGGTCCTGTTCTGCGGCAACACCCCGACACAGGTAGAGCTTATCTTTGAGTTTGTATACTTTTACATCTTTGTATCGCATTTTGTATTCCTCCATATGTATTCTTCGATTCCAAATTGGGCAACTGGACTATGCTATGCATTTTGCCGGAATCCTATTCAGTTCCCGCTCCCGCGGAATTGTTTTCTTGCAATGTGCATATCATCTCGGTATCTCTCAATTGTGGAGAAAAATACATAACAACAAAGGGGAAAATATTATGACTAACACTATGAAAAATACAGTAGAGAAGACCTACTCTGTTGATATCCGCAACCTGGCTGAGACCCGCTGCGGTATCTTCTTCGATGAGGTGCCCATGGTGAGACCTGTGACCGGCGTGCTCTCTATGGAGGGAGATGCCCCCACAATCACCCTGAACACCGACCTTATCGAGGTCCAGAAGCGGGTTGCCATCGCTTCCATCCTGGCCCTGTGCCTGGAGGATGGTGAGGCTGCCAGCTGCATCATGACCGAGGCCCGCTCCGACGAGTTGGCTAAGCGTGCCCGTGGCCTTCTGATGCCGGAGGATTCTTTCAATCGTGAGTATGAGCGGCTGGCCAATTTCGGCAAGCTCCGCTGCTCCATTCTGGCTACCCTGTTCCAGGTGCCTCTCAGCGAGGTGCTGCTCAGGCTGCAGGACCTGGAGTTAGGGATGTAAGGGGGACTGACGATGAGCCGTTTCGAGTTCCTGGACGAACAGATTGGCGTCGATTTCGTGCTTGAACAGCGCGATGGCCCCGATTTCTCCGATTTCGTGGTAAACCGCGGAGGGGACGTATCCACCTACCGGGTATACGGGACCGATGGGAATTACCGGCTGTACGCCAAATGAATTATCACAGCAAAACAGACCCTTGAGCTTTACGCTCTTGGGTCTGTTTTTTTGACAAACTTGTGATGGAACTGCGGCTTGAAATTTCCAGATGTATCTGAGAAAGAGAGGATAACCCCTCTTTCTCCACTATGCAACACCACTCCAAGGGGTCTTACTTATATCAAAGGCTTTATAATTCCCCAGCATTTCGTTCATCAGCTGGACCTTGGACTTCATGCCACTATCCCGGCAAGCACTGGCCAGTACATCGGGCTGGTGCCAACCATAGGCCCAAGTTTCAGCCCAATCCTCAGCCTGGCTTTGCATAGCATAACCAGACACATAGCTGGTCACACTCTTGTGGCTTTCCCAAGCCTTGATAGTCTTGTCTCGGCCATTCAAGCTGGCTGCTCGGCTCATAACCATATGACCCATCTCATGGCTGTAATACTGACTATCACCCTTGCCAGTGTAGAAAATCTGGTCAATCTTGTTGGTGTCATCAGAGTAGTCGTAGACGAACACTCCATAGCTGCGGACCCCAGGAGTTGTGGTGTAGGGGCAGACAATAATTTCTGTGCCATGGCTGGCTCGCTCAGCAACCTCCTTCAGCAGGCCATCAGGGTAAAGGTCATAGGCCGCCTTCATCTTCTGCAGCTCGGCCAACACGTCTTTGAAGTACTGCGCCTCATCAGTAATCATCGGCGCAATATCAGAAACACTGATAAGCCCAGCTTCTTTAGCCGTCCATTCACCAGGAACATAGAAAATCTGGATACCAATCTGCTGTTCCAGCGCCCGGCAGTAGTCGAAGGCCACATCCTCATCAAATCGGACCCGGTCCTTCCCAGCGAAATCCTTCTCGTAGTAGAAGCCATCGTCGTCATAAGTCCCATAACTCTCACCGCTGAACTCTTTCCACCTATCTGGGGTAATCAGCTTAGCCAGCATCACACAGAAATCAGCACGAGTCATATTTACGTTAGGATTGAAATCCCCCTTCTCATTTATACCCTTACTGTAAAGCCAGCAAATTTCCATGCTCTGATCGCAGTTCTCCACGGCGCTGTCGTAGTCACCAATAAGGTTGACGACCTCAGAGTCTATTGTCTCGTTCTGCCAGTTGGCAAAGTAGGAGTAGATCCGGACCACAATTCTGGCGGCCTCACCGCGAGTAGCGTACTGCTCCCAGAGCTCCTTCTCCCCATCCCACTCCAAGACTCCAGTGGCAGCTGTGCGGGTGACATAAGGATTAGCCCAATAGTCCTCTCCGTTCATGGCAACGGCAATTTCCATAAGTTTGGCTAATTTTTCCTCGCCATAGACCTTTTTGAGTTCAGTATCAATAGGCATGGCCTTTAATGCCAAGGCCGCCGCCTGAGCCCGGGTAATGGGCTGCTCCGGACCAAAAGTCTTCTCAGAGGGATTGATTGCTCCCCTCTCGACCAGCTCCATAACATAGGGATAGTAGGAATCACTGGGGCAAACATCTTCGAACACCTGTATTTTGGCATCCGCATGGGCAGCCATGGGAATAAACGTGATGGTTAGAGCCAAAGCACATACCATCAATCCGATAGTCTTAAGCGATCTTAACTTCATTTTGATTTCTCCTTCTTTTCAATCTCCAGCTCCACAAAATGTAGTGTAGTTCTTTGCTCTATCTCTATATTATGCGGTTGACAGAGGAGGTATTCTAAAATCACCCTTCCCTATCTAAAATAACGGTTTCTTTTTTTTACAACAACGACCCCACAACAGGTGTTTTGGTTGAGGTCAATGAGCAAAGAATTAAGTTCTGTGTTGTTTTCAACAAGAATCTTGACCTTTTCGCCAAACCAATCCCAGGTTCTCAGGATTGAAACACCCCTCTTGGCCAACACAAGCATCACCGTTTGTTCATCGCTGCTTGAATATTTCAGAACGACTTCCATCAGCTAACACCTCCCTAAATTGGAATGATAGACAGCCACGCAATGAAGGCTGTCTCAACTATTATGGCCACTACCGTTATCCCCACCCGAAAAATGGCAACTTCCTTGCCGTAGTAGCACCCACAATTATGGAATAGAGATATCTATATGATATGCAAAAGGAAAGAGTGTTATTGGCCCAATTAGCTGCAATTGTAAAAACAAGAATGCTTATCAAGGTACCTACAAAATCAGCTCCTTTTGTTCTATATTATGCGGTTTATCTGGCAACATGGTAACCAAAGCAGAAGGGAGTCCCGATTGGGACTCCCTTTTCTTACACGCCTTTGTGTACTTTGATCCATTCCAAGATGCCATCGCACTCGACTTTCCCATCTGCAACACTCAATCCCAGCTGAATCAGTTCGGTCTGGGTATATGACAGAGAAACACCATTGAGCGAAAGCGTTGTCAGCATCGCCAGCATACCGATCCGCTTATTTCCATCAGCAAAAGCATGGTTGCTTACCAGAGAAAATGCCAATCTCGCAGCTTTCTCTTCGATGGAGGGGTACTGTTCCGCATCTCCAAATCCTGCATACATACTGAACACGGCCGACTCCAACAGCCCGCGGTCACGCAAACCAGGCATTCCTCCGGTAGCTAAAATCAGCTTGTGATGCAGGAGGATGATCTCATCCGCTGTGAAAAGTATCATTTCGACAACTCCTTAAATGCCTCCATATTTTCCGCAATGATCTGGTCAGCGGCCGCCTCAATCTGTCGTCTCCTGGCCTGCCGAGCCGACTGTATCTCCTCATATTCTCCGAATTCGACCACGACATACCGTGGCTTGTTGTTTTTCAGAATAACAGCAAGACCCTCTTCATCGACAAGATTTGCAACTCTGGAAAAATTTTGATTTGCCTCCGTCATAGAGACCATAGCGCTTGTATCGATAGTCATTCTAATCACCTCTCTTATATTATACACCCATACATAGGACAAAAACAACCTATATTTTGAATCTGGCCTAGTTGCATGTAACCAATCCCATAAACTTTGCAAAAGCGGACATAGCCTCTCCCCGCTCCCTGTCCTGCCTGCATACTGCCTTGATATCCTCCTTGGACAGCTCGGCATAAGCAAGCAGGCGCTCGATCCATTCCTTCTGCTGTTCGTTCTCGCTGGTCAGGCGCTGTACTTCTGCAGAGAGGTTATCCCGCTCCGCACATAGCCGGGCTGCTTCGGCAGATAACTCTTTGATGCGCTTCTGGTAGATCTCCTCTTTTTTCAAGAAGTGTTTCTCAGCTGCATCGAATTTCTTTCCCTTTGCCATAGTATTTTCCTCCGTTTTATTCGTTTTGCTCCAAGATTAGTGGAGATATAGCGATGGTATGCATACTTCTCTTTTTCCATTTTGAACGGAGACTACAACTTTTTGGGTAGTACAAAAAAACATATCAGTATAACAATTATCACAACCGCCGCAAAGCCCCTATTTTTCGGCAGAGAGAGTGTGTCAAGGGGTTATAGGATAGAAACATCTCGATATTGGGTCCTCCTTTTGGTGGGTACAGAGAAATATGGGCAGAAATTTCTTTGTATTGCTGGCTCACGTATTCTGATTTACCACACCGATCGATGCGATGTTCATTGGAAGCGGGATAGACGAAAACGCACAAAAGTCGTAAAACTCTGAAAAATCAACGGGTTGCGAGGGAAAAGGTTGAATATCCGGCTGGATACACAGAACCCATCAGGATTTTTGCATAAAATCGTACCATTTTGGAATAATAAATGGTGCGAATATGTTGACAAAATAGCACTACCACAGTATAATATGAATAACTCCAAACAAACCACTTGAAAGGATCGATTTTGATGACACAGATTTCTTTAACGCAGTTGAAGACCAATCTCGGAAAATATGTCACGATGGCAGGGGACCAGGACATCCTCATCAGCAAAAACGGAAAGGTGGTTGCAAAGCTGGTAACTGCCAAGGTTGATAAGGTGGCTGCCGCTGAGGAGTTGATTTCTATGTTCCCGAAAGGAAAGGAAGTTGACTATGACAAAATGAGAGAGGAGCGGCTGCTGAGATGAAGGTTATCCTCGATACGAATGTTATCCTCGATGCCGTTTTGGAGCAGGCTGACTTTCAGTCCGCCCAGGGTCTTTTGATGGCGGTTGCCTATGAGAAAATCAGTGGCATCGTGACAGCAAACAGCATCACCGACATCTACTATGTGGCCCGAAAGATGATGGGGGATCAGGATGCGAGAAGGGCAATCGCTAACATCTTGGACGTGTTCGACATCGCCCTGGTTGACGGCGAGGCCTGTGCCACAGCCCTGAACCTCCCCATGAGCGACTACGAAGACGCTGTGCTGGCGGCCTGCGCCAGTCGGGAAGATACAGACTACATCGCCACCAGCGACAAGGGCTTCCTCAATGCGGAGAGCCCGGTTCCGGTCAAAACCACGGCGGATATCCTGAAAATGATTGAAGGTTGATATTTTCCAGAGCTAAAGCTCAGGGACTATTAAAGGAAGAATACCATCAATCGGCACTCTATGTCGGAGGAAAACCTTGTTGGCGGCTACAGGGAGCCAGTTCAGCACTACGATCTGTTGACAGCCATCATGATTTGTTTGGGAAACCATGAAAACGACAACTATGATGGGGTGCTCAAGCTGCTGAGGACTTTGCTTTCAAGCGATATATCAGCCAACAAAAAGAAACAGATTTTGCATGATGATTTCGACATCCCAATGACGCGAACATTCGAGAAGGAGGTATCGGATATGTGCAATTTGAGCCAAACCGTTGAGGCAAAAGGCATTGAGAAGGGTCGCATGGAGGGCATTTTATCCTCTATTAAGAGCTTGATGGACAGCATGGGTTGGACCATTGAGCAGGCAATGGATGCTTTGAAGGTTCCTGAGGGAGAACGTAGCAAATATATGAAACAGATTTGAAAAATCCTTTGTTGGAGGAAGAAAGGAAACATTTATGAGCAACACAAAAAGGCCTTCTGGTTATATACTTTCTGTTGCCCTACACGGAGCACGGCCCAGCGATGATGATTCGGCCACCTTCCTATATACTGGTCCGTTCAAAACAGAAACTGAGATCATAGCTGAATTTAGAGAACTCCTGAATGAAGCCATTGAAAATGACGAGACTTTGGTGGAAACAATATACAACTGGGCCGACTTCGTCAACGAAGTCCCAGATATCCTTGCAAAGCATGGCTACATCCGGCTATGGCCTAATAGCGAGATGAACATCCACATATATGGTGCTATTTCTTTGGGGTTTGATTGCGATGAGCCGGCTGTCAAAGACTATGATTGATGTCTCTGTAGACAAGTGTAATCTGAGGATCAGTTAATCATTGTATGAAACACAAAAGGAGTATCGGCGATGAACAACCTAGCATATCAGGAAAATCGGCGCGAAGAACTCATTGATGGCAAAATCGTTATGATGTCTCCGGCATCCTCTGCGCACACCTACATCGCTGATGGAATTTTAAGTATCTTTAGACACTATCTAAAAGGAAAATCTTGTATTCCTTTTGGCGATGGCCTGCTTGTTCACTTGACAGAGAAGGATAAGTTTGTTCCCGATGTCATGGTTGTCTGTAACCGGGATAAAATCAAGCCTGACGGTGTACACGGTGCGCCCGATTTTGTAGTTGAGGTCCTCTCCCCCAGCACCGCAAAAAATGACCGAACACACAAAAAGGATGTATATGAGGCTAGTGGAGTCCAAGAGTACTGGATTGTCAGCCCTGCCGATAAATCCATTGAGGTCTATCTCTTGGAGGATGGCAAATATGCTTTGCATGACGTTTACGCTGTACGCCCTGATTGGGTACTGGCTCAAATGTCGGATGAAGAAAAGGCTGCAATCGTGACAGAGTTCAAATGCCATTTGTACGATGATTTGATTATCAAACTGGATGACATTTTTGGAGACCTGTTCTGATTAGACAGTTGACATTGCTCCCTCATTGCAGTAGACAGCTCCTTTGAATACTCGCCTAACGATAAAACAGTTGACGAGGTCAACTGGTGGCCCCCCCGTTGGCTATGGAGTCTCTTTGAGGGCTTAGGGGCATCCACAGATGGACTTAGGCAAAAACCAAAAGAGAAGCACCAGAAAATCGGTAAAGACATAGAGGAGAAATAACCATGACTTATAACGAGTTGTTGGCAGAAACAGCTATCAAGAAACGCGATGCTATTGCGGAGCTAAATGCTTCATTGAAGGGCCCTTGCGGATTTCTTATAAAGGCAGAAATTGAAAAGGATCCAGGTAAGGTCGCGTGGAGTTACCTTGCTAGAGATTTTTGTAAGAAACTTGCAGACCACATTGACGAGCTCATTGAACAAGCTGGGGGCGTTGACGCGATAGAGGCCCGTGAGATAGGGGACATCTACATGGCTTATGAGGATGGCCGCTCTGATCTCTATAACTATCTGCCTGTGGAGGCCCAGTTGTTTGAAGCGTGATAGATAATCTAGGTCATGGAACAATCCATGGCCTTTTTTGTGCAAAAAAAAGCCCTCGCCGAAACGAAGGCCGTCGGCTGGTCGCCAAACCAACCATATCTTACATACATACCCTGCCAGAACACCATCGATCGGTGTGGTAGCTCAGAACACATGGGCACACAGCTCAAAGAACTCCCAGCCACACTTCCCTGTATCCACCAAAGAAAGAGGGAGGAAATCTATTAGATATGTATTTAGGGGAAGGGCCCATACAGCCCCTCCCCTATTCTTGTTTTCTCACGCAGTCTGGTCGTTCTGGTCCACACTGGGCCTGTTGGAGTACGCTTCAATGACCTGGTTATACAACTGGTCATAGGCGCTGCCCTGGATGCGGTAGTAGCCAATCTTCCGGCGTCCCCTCTGGAGGGGATGCGTTGGAATGCGGACAGCCAGCATCTGGGTATTCTCATCTCGAACAACTACCAGCCGGTTCAGGGCGATGCAGTCATCCATCAGCAGGGAAACGAAGGCCCGAACGGGCTTATCATTGTCAAACCAGTGGACCTGGAAGTTGGAGAACTTGGGGGCCCGATAAGCCTCAGGCTCCATCTCCTCAAACGTGGCTGTGAAGTCATTCACGCCGGCCTCAACAGCCTGGGCCAGAGCAGCTTCCGCAGCCTTGGTCATCTTCTCCCGCATCTCCTGGGAGGTAGGATTGTAAACGCCGCGGACGGCTCCAGTCTGCGTGGTAATGGTGGGCATCTTCAGATAGTTTGAGCCCCCCTCATCCCGGGCCTTGAACAGATGCATGTTGAGCAGTTTGATTCCTGTATCAAAGGTGATCTCCACATTGGCGAGCACCACGGAAGAACGATCTTTAGGCCGAATGACCCTGGTCGAAATAATATTCATGTCAGCAAAACTCCTATCCGAATTGTGATTGAGTACCGGCCCCCGGCCGGGGCCCCTTGATGGGGCCCCAGGAGCCGGCCTTGGTTGTGGGCTTAATACCCAGTCTTGGGGAGCTTATTGGGAAGAGAGCCGGTACCGCCGTAGCCACCCTTGTTGATGACATTGGTCGTCCACAGAGCGGAGTCGGTCTTCCAGACCTCGCCGTGCTTACCGCCGCACTCGGACCGAGTGATGACCATGTAGCCATTAGGCACAGTAGGCATCACGTAGCCATAGAAAATGGGGTTGGTCACGACTTTAAAGCCGGAAGGAACGGTCCCGAACTCGAATCGGATATCAGTCACATACTCGCCGCCCTGGTTGCTCATAGCAAGAGAGGACAGGTCGTACTGATAGGTGCTGGCAGAGCTCAGGCCCTGGGCCAGGATCCGATAATCGTTCATGTTGGTCTTGTAGCTGATGGAGTAGGTCACGTCAGCAGACCACTTGCCGGTGAATAGAGTTCCTGCGCGGACAGCGTCAGTGGGGACCTTGATGTTCCAGAAGAAGTTGTCCAGCCGGTTGCTCGATTCATTGTTGACTGCGGTGAAGATGAACTTGCCGAAGGAACCAGCGTTGATGTTTGCGATGCCGGTCATGGCGTGGCCCACCTTCAGGTTGAGCGGCGCTGCCTGATACTCGACCCGTACCACATCGTTGTTGATCTTGATGTAGACCTCAGTCTCCTTGCCGGACATGCCGTAATAGGGGGCCGGGGACTTCTCGCGAATGATGTAGCGGCCAATGGGCAGGCCTCCAGTAGCAGCGACGCCATAGGAGTCGGTCTCAATGGTGGCCAGAACCACATAGGTAAAGGGGTCATAGATTTCGAATACAGCACCCTGGAGATTGCTGCCAGCCGCCTTATCCAGAGTGGCATTGTACTCAGAAGAGGTCAGATGCACCTGGATCTGGCCAGCCTGATTATACAGCTTCCAAACAATCTCTGTCGTCTGGCCGTTGAGGACCTCGACAGTCTTGGGGGTCGGGTCAACTGTATAGCCGTTGGGGGCAGTGACCATAGTCAGGGTGTAAGTGCCGTCGAGCAGCGTCTGCTTGAGGGTGATGTAGCCCTCGTTGTTGGTGTTGTACTGGTCGACGATCTTACCGGTGGCGTCCTTCAGCAGGAGGCTCACACCATACAGAGGAGCGTTCGTGCTGCCATCCACGACCTTCACTCTCATGCTGGAGAGCTGAGCCAGGATGAAGTCCACCACAGTGGGCTTACCGGCGACCACTTCGACGTTGCGGCCCGGGCACAGAGTGTAGCCTTTGTAGCCCTCAGGCAGCTCAGTCTGTTTGATGACATACCAGCCAGGCTCAAGCTCCACATACAGCAGACCGGCGGCATCGGAAGTGTAGGTCCCAACGATGGAGCCATCCAGCTTCGTGATCTGGTACTTGACGCCGGGGACCATCACATTGGTCTGGCTGACGGAAGTACGAATCTGGACACCATAGGTCTTACCGAAATAGAACTTGATGATGGAATCGCCATTGCTGGTGATCTCCACGTTCTGGTTGGTCTCCCCGCTGCTGGTGTAGCCATCGGGGGCTTTGATAACGGTCACAACGTACCAGCCGATCTCCAGGTCAGGGACCTTGATGATGCCAGTGACGTCGGTGGTGTACTCACCCACCACAGTGCCGTCGATCTTGGTTATCTTGACCTTCATGCCGGTCAGGCCAGTCTCCTCAGTATTCAAGCCGAAGATCTGCAGGATACCCCGCGCCACGAACTCGAACTTGATGTTGACGGCCACGCCATCCTTGATCTCGACAATCTGCTCATTGGTCACTGCGGTGTAGCCATTGACGGTCTGGATGACCTTGACCACATACATGCCGCTGGACAGCTTATCGGTCTGGATAACGCCGGTAGTGCTGGAGGTGTAGGTGTTGACCAACTCGCCATTCTGACGCCAGACCTCGATCACGATGCCAGAGATGGGGTCGTTGGTCTTCTGGTCCACCACGTTGATGGTGATACCAGCCTGAGGAGTATCCTCAAAGGTCACATGGGCATGCTCGCCAGCTTTGACATGGACCAGTTCGGACTTCTTATCGATCTCGTAGCCAGTGGGAGCCACCAGTTCCTCGACCGTATACATGCCCGGAATCAGCCCAGACACGAGCGCCAAACCGTCCTCACCAGTGACATACTCTCCGATAACAATGTTGTCGGAGTCGCGAGTCACCTGGAAGCGAGCACCAGCCAGGGTCTCTTTGCTGATACGGTCGATCTTCTCGATGACCAGTCCAGCAGTACAGTCCTTAAAGACCACGATCTTGGTATCGCCAGAGACCACAGTTGCCCGGATCTCGGTATCCACCATGGTGTAGCCATCAGGCGCATAGGTCTGCTTGACGATGTAGTCACCAGGGACCAGATTGCCCCAAACAATGGAGCCGGAGTTGTCAGTCACGCCCTCGCCCATCTTCTCGCCAGTGGCGGCCCAATAAAGCTCGAAGCGGCCATTCTCCAGTTTGTGCCCATCCTTCTGGTCCTCCAGGCGGACGACCAGGGAGCCCTTCTCCGCATCCATGAACTCGACGCGGTTGATAACGCCAACTTTTACAGTGATGGTCTTGGCAGTCTCCTCGATGACGTAGCCATCAGGAGCGGACATTTCCTTCACGATATAGTGGCCGGGCTTGATGGGCCGAATCAGGGCCTCGCCCTGTGCGTCAGTAGTGTACTGACCGATGAAGTCACCGTCTGCGGTCTCCACCTTGAAGACAGCGCCCGCGATCCCCTTGCCGGTATTCGCGTCACCCTTGAAGATGACGAGACTGGGTGCGGGGTCGTTGCGAACGACCAGGGGCACGATCTTTCCAGCAGTTACCTCAATGCGATGCACCTCATCGCTGAGCAGGTAGCCGTCAGGGGCCTTGACCTCTTTCACGTAGTACACGCCGGGCTCCACAGCAATGGTGGGATCGCCGGTAGTGTCAGTGGTGAATTCGCCAACGAGCTCGCCCTCAGCGGTGCGAATCTCGAACTTAGCACCGATCAGGGGCTGGTCGTCAACAGAAGACAGCTTGGTGATCATGATGCCTGTCAACGGATTGTTTGCCACCTTCAGGATGGCAGGATGGTCGTAGAGGACCTGAACATGGTGATGTTCCTCGTCCTTGATGTACCCATCCGGGGCCTTGGACTCGATGACAATGTAGTTGCCAGCGGGCAGGGGCTCGGTGAAGACAATGCCGGAGGGGTCGGTGGTGTAGGTGCCCAGCAGCTTAGTGCAGTTGAGCGTCCACACCTCGAACTCGGCGCCTTCCAGGTACTTGCCGGTAACGGCATCAACCTTCTGGATCTCAATGGTAGTGTTCTTGTGGTTCTCAATGGTCACAACGGGATGTTCACCAGCTTTAACCGCCACCTGAGTCATTTCCTCGGCGATGGTATAACCATCGGGGGCCTTGGTCTCCTTCAGGTAGTAGATACCGGGCTCCACATTCACAGTGACAAAGGAACCGGAAGCATCAGTGGAATAGGATCCCACCAGCCGGTCGTCATGGGTCCGAAGCTCGAACTCAGCGCCAGACAGCGGGTCTTTGGTAACGGCATCCACCTTATGGACAGTGATGCCGCTCTCGGGGGTGTTGGGGACGGTCAGGCTCGTAGGCTTGCCCTCAATGATCTGGATGCGGAACTCCTCCTCATTACGAACGTAACCAAGAGGCGCTTCCAGCTCTCTCAGGATATACCAGCCGGGCTCGAGGTTCTTGAGACTCGCCTTACCACTGGCATCAGTGATAAACGGGTCACCCTGCTGAGTCCCCTCCATGGAGAAGATGGCGAACTTAGCGCCAGCCAGCGGAACCTTGGACTGGGCGTCCACCTTGTTTACAACGAAGGTAGACTCCTCATAGTTTTTCAGCTCCACCAGAGTGACTTTGAAGTCCTCCACATAGATCTGGTGTTTGGTGTTGTCCAGCAGATAGCCCTCGGGGGCCTTCGTCTCCTGGACGAAGTAGTAGCCCTGATCCAGGTCAGGAATACGGATGTAGCCGTCCAGCCCGGTCTTGTAGTGGCCCACAGGCTTATTGTCCACGTCAAAGACGTCGAACTCAGCCCCGGGCAGAGGCAGACCGGAGACAGCATCCTGTTTCAGGATCGCCATGCCGCCGCGCTTGTTGTTGCGGAACAGGACAGAAGCGGTCTGTCCAGCTTCCAGCACGACAGTTTGCTGGGGATTCTTGCTGAGGATATAGCCCTGAGGGGCCTCGATCTCCTCAACGACATAGGAACCGGGCAGCAGATCGGTGAGACGGGCCAAGCCATCCTTGCCAGTCACGACACGGGGGTTGACCACCTTGCCATCGGTCAGGCTCAGCTTGAACACTGCGCCCTCCAGAGGCAGCCGGGTCTGCTCGTCCTCCTTGCGGATGAACAGGTTGATCTTGCTGGAGTTCTTGAACACCTTGAAGATGGGCTCCGTCTGGCCGACCGTCACCTCAAATGTCTGAGGCACAGGGTCAATGATATGGCCATCGGGTGCTTCGACCTCCTGAATCACATAGCTGCCGGGCTTGAGTCCCTGCAGAGTGGCATAGCCAGTGGGGCCAGTCACAAGGTCGGTGATCCAGTTGCCGCCAGCAGTCGTAACGGTGAATCGGGCACCGGGCAGCGGAAGACCGGTCTCGGCATCCTCCTTCAGGACGATCAGCTGGGTATCCTGATAGTTCTTGAACTCAACAACGCGGGGTTCATGGATATTGACAATCTCAATGATGCGAGGCTCAGGGTCTTTGATATAGCCATCAGGCACCTCAAGCTCCCGAATCTCATACCAACCAGCCTTCCGGTCGGGGAGATGGATAACGCCGTTGTCGTTGGTGATATACTCAACGGCATCGTTGGTCGTTCCCTCAGAACCACTTGCTACGCCCAGATAGCGGACAGAGAACTTAACTCCAGCCAGCGGTTTCCCGGTAATAGCATCGCGCTTCATGATGGTGAGACCCTCCTTAGGAGCGTCCTCAAACACAACCTCGATCACACGGTCACTCATGGAAGTAATCGTAATGGTCTGAGAATTGGGGTCAGGGAGCTCATAGCCTGTGGGGGCCTCGACCTCTGTGATACGGTACGTGCCGTTGGGAAGGTCTTTGAAAATGAACTGGCCATTCTCATCGGTCTTCTCCGTACGGCTGATGGTGGAACCAGCAGCAGGGTCCTCCAGGCTGATAGACTCCAGCTTGAACACAGCACCTTCCAGACGCCATGTATTGGAGGAATCGCGCTTGATCACCATCACATCGCGGTAGTGGGTATCGACGAACTCAAACTCCAACAGGCTCTCGCCGGGGAGCAGCTGCTTTGTAATGGTGTAGTCGCCAGACTCGGGTTGTTTGTCCTTGTTGTACTTGTCCGGCATGATCGTCTCAGTAACGGTCACCGTCCAGCCCTTATCCCATACGATATCGCCAATAAAGCGCTTGTAGTCGTCGTAGGTGATGTGGATGAGTCCTTCCTCATCCGTGGATTTTGTCAGGGAGAAACTTGCCCCAGCGTCGATATCGATCTTGAACTGGGCATTTTTCAGAGGCTCGCCAGTCTCCCGGTCCCTCTTCAGGATCTGAATCTCAGGATACTTGGTATCCGTAAATGTGAAGGGAGCCAGTGTCTGACCAGGGACGATCTCGGCCTCGTGCCAATTCGGGTCATCGAGCAGGTAGCCCTCGGGCGGCTCGACCTCGCGCACCATCACGGTGTGGGTCTTGTTCAAGCCCTCGGGGTCCCCATCGCCCAGGAACCGGCCGTAGGTCGCATAGTCAATGACGATAGCGCCGCCATCGCCAGTGGGGATTCTGCCAAAATCGCGTCCATCGATCTTGACCTCAAAGACGGCGCCGGGCAGGAACTTGATTCCATCGGCATCCTTCTTCACGATCCGAATCTCAGGATAGCGGTAGTTGGCAACGCTGATGACATGGGTCGTGGGCTCAGTCTGCTCAGCGTCGATCATAATGGTATGGACACGGCGGTAAGGCAGCAGATAGCCCTCGGGGGCCTTGGTCTCAACCAGCTCATAGTAGCCGGACAGCAGACCTTTGCCGTCGTCGCCGCTAAGGTCGATCTTTCCATCGGGACCAGTCTCATAGCTCCCAAGCAGGAGCCCATTGCGGCGGACCTCAAAGATAGCGCCGGGAAGACCATTCCCGCTTTCATCGACCTTGATCAGCTCAATGCGGTGCAGAGGGTTGTTTTCGAAGATGAGGGGGCCGTTGCTGACCGCGGTGCCATCCTCAGTGATCTCCAGGACCAGAGTTTTGGACTCATCGGTCTTCTCATAGCCCTCAGGGGGGATCTTCTCCGTCACGGTGTAGGTTCCAACGGGGATGTAGTTGTCCTCGCCAGGGATGAGCCACTGGAGGTCAAAGTTGCCGTTGGCGTCACTGACCACATCCATGCTGACCTGCTCAGGGTGAACAGGCTGGGCATCGGGACGGTGGTCGTTGTCGATGTGGGCCTGACCCTCGATATGGAAGGTAGCAGGACCAACACCCTTGCCAGTCTTGGCGTCGACCTTCTTCAGGACACCAGGGGTGGGCGTTGGCTCATCAGGCGTAGGGTTCTCAAAGGGACCACCCAGGACCTTGGCGGGGTTGCTGGGGTCGTCATTAATGGTGGAGTCGACCACCACAGAGAGGATCCGGCCTTCCATCGCACCAAGGGAGTAGCCAGAGGGGGCCTTGGTTTCCTTAAGGTAGAGAGTTTTAGTGGTCTCATTGCCATTCCACCTAATAGGCCCATAGGCTTGCCCCGGGGTCACGCCTGTCATAAAACTACCACCATCGGCCACCTGGGTACAAGAAGAATCCATATATACCTGGAAAGAAGCTCCAGATAATGGATTCCCATTTAGGTCAACCTTATCAAGAGTTATATAAGCACGTTGCCTATCATCTCGTTCCCCACCCGGAATCGCCGTCAGGATAGGCTGCTTACTGCTGTCACTGTGGTGGTAGATGTAGTAGTCCAGCTCAGGACTCTTGTGAGCAGTCTGTCCATCGATCGTCTCGTTGAAGTAGGCTGCAAGGATCCACTTGACGGTTTTTTCTGCGTAATGGTCTACCCAGCCCTGTTCGGTCTTGGAAGAGTCAAGGCGGGATGCAACACGCCCCATCTCCTTGGCAACCATCTTCTCGATCTGGGCCCGGTCAACGGGGTCCGTGATGTCATAGCCGGCAAACGCACCGCCCAGCTCCATCCAAACGATGGCCTGATAGGTCGCGTTGTAGAAATCCCGTGCATACTGATTGTAGTAATAGGGCTCTCGCTCCAGCTTCTGCGCCTCGCTCTCGTTCGGATAGTCCTTATCTATCTGAACCGAGGTTTGATAACGGTCGTAGAACAGATCCAGGAAGGCACACATCACAGGGTGGGCATTACGGTCAACGGGTTCAGGATTCTTCCACTCCTGGCCGATATATGCCGTCTTCATCTGCTTCGTGTGGTCAGCACAGAAGCCCAGCGTGTTGGTCCCGTTAATGTTCAGCTCGAAGGTATGGAACCAACAGGTGCCCAGCTTGCTGAATGTGGACTGGTAGTTCTTTACATCGATTTCGCCGCCGCCCTTTTTATAGGGATAGTGGGCTGTTGCCAGCTTGGCTGTTGCAGGGGGTTCGGTGCCGGCCGCGCTGGCTGGCATGATCAGGTTCGCAGGCACCAGGCCCACAACGAGAATTGCCGCCAAAAGCGCTGACATGGCCCGGTTAAACCAGCCCTGCTTCGGGGTTTTGTAATGCATAGGTTTTACTTTCCTCCTTTAAATCCATGCTCCCGGAGTTCAGTCTCGTCAGGCTGCCGGGATCGTAATCGAGCGGGTTTGCTTTTGGGGCACTGCCCCAACTTCAAACCAAAGGAGCTTGTTTTGCTATCACTGGTCGATTACAGTCATGTTTATCACCACCTCTTTCTGTCGAGGAGTCCTTTCACTCCTTGCCAAGGTTGAACTAAGCCGCCCGACTGACGGCTCAACCTCCAACCAAAACATATGATATGCAGTACGTTGAAAAGCTATTCCAAAGGGTCGGGGCTTCCCTGCCGAGGCAACACTTATGTGCTGGCCCGGGAGTTAAGTATCCCCCATCCCTCGGTGCATATATGATATGCAGGGCGTTGGATTGTTATTGGCAAAGAGGGTGGTGAGTGAATCTAAGGGGCTGTTTGTTTGATAGAAGCATCGAATCCTTTTGTTTTTGGGGATAAACAACCTAGCTTAGCTAATACAGGGATGCTTTTGGTGGACATGAGAAAATGTGGTGGGAGAGATTTTTTTGTATTGCTGGCTCATGGGTTCTGAGCTGCCCTACCGATCGATGGTATTTGGGGCAGGGTTGAAGGGCAAAAAAATAGGGTGCGACACAGTGTCGCACTCTATGGATAGGGCATGTTTGTATTGGGCATCTTATAAGGTCAGCCGCTTTGTCTTGGGTATTCGACTAGGATTTGGCCTCAGCCTCGGCCAGGATAATCCAGACCCTGCTAAAGCGGGACATCGTGAGAGGTTAGGCAATCAGTAGGCAAAATACAATATATATCCTTTGCATAATATAGCCCCAATATCTCTTTGCAAAATATTACAATTATATTTGCTTTTTTGTCGAAAGTCTGGTAAAATGGGGCTATAAAGAAATCGTCCTTAGTTTGCCCCATCTTGTCCCTTGCCTCGACGGTATCAGACAACAAAGTATTAGCATCTCTGATATACTGCTCGTGGCTTTTCACTAAATTTCGCAAGATGGAGGATGTACGAAGGATGAGCAAGAAGGGACTGAGCAAGATGGATAGAAAGATAATTGAAAGACGTGCAGAGAGGGTTCTGGACGCTTTTGAGTATGACCCTTCTGACTGTATTTATGTTGATGCCGTTATGCTGGCCCGTTTTTTTGGATTTAATGTGATTGAGTCTGACTCGCTCCCGGAGCATGACGACGGTAACATCACTGTATCTGCGGACGGGAAAGAAAAAACCATTGTTGTTAATACCAACCGAAATTTTGAAACAAAACGGTTTATTATCACTCACGAGTTGTCACACTATCTTCTTCACTACACAGGTGATCAGACTCTTTTTAGACACCGAGAAAACATAAAGGGGAAAAATGAAGAGGAAAACGATGCTGACTTTATGGCAGCATGCCTTTTGATGCCGAGGAAGAGCTTCTCTGCTTGCTACAATGTTCTTAAGCAGACCATGTCCTACTCCGATATGGTTGTAGAGTTACAACTCGTTTTTAAAGCAACCTCAGAAAGTGTCATCCGTAGGATTTCGGAAATCAAACAGAGGCGTGTTACATATGGCCAACCGTAATAGCAATGAGGAATTCGATAGACTATTACAGCAAGCTCAAACTAATCGAGGCTCCCAACCTCTTGATGTATCAGGTGGCACCCCGCTACAATCAGATTCTTATCTGAAAGATAATTTTCAAGTTGAACAAAGGAAACTGCGCACCTTGCATATCACTTCAATTTTGCAATATTATAAAGACAACTACAATGACAAGATCACATTTCAGAAACGTTATCGCAAAATATTATTTTGGGGTTGTAGCACTGTTATTGCGGCTTTCTCTGTATCGGTAATAGCTATAACAGGCTTTGCAATATTGCATCATTCGGATTTAGATTTATCTGGGGTTGCTGCAGTTATCACAACGGCGCTGTCTTTTATTTTTGCTATTATCAAACTCATGGAAGTCATCACTAAATATTGTTTCCCAGAAAACGATGATGAATATATTTTGAAAATGATTCAAGAAATCCAAGAAAACGATCTTGCAAACGTAAAAGAAGCAAACCACGCTGCAGAGACTTTACACAACAAATCTCAGAATACCGCAAACGTAAGGGCAACGATCCATATCCCCAAAACAAAGAAGAAGCATCGTGAAAAGTGACGCACCTGACTTGTTCACAATAGCCCTCTCCCCTACTTGTGTTCTATATATCATCTAGGGCTCAACCTACCAAGAAACCACCCGTGAGCAGCTGCACTGGCTGATAAACCGCACGCGACACCCTTTCAACCTTCGGCAGTTGGAAAAGGGAAACCTGAAAGGCACGGAGTAGAGTCACAATGTCCACAACATCTGCAAAAGAACAGGTTGCACGTCAGATCTGGCTGCTGTACTCCAACCGAATGCTGCTGGAGCAGCGGATCATCATGGAGAAAAAGCACAACCAAATGAAGGTAAAAATACAGAGTCAGACGAAATAGTCACCCAATTTTATTCTGTATGGCAATAAACAGCCGCCTGTGTGATGCTTGACACAGGCGGTTGTTGTTGTCCAAAGCTGAAAAGCATTCCAGAGATAAGGGATAAAAAAAGTGGCCAACTCTGTTGAGCTGACCACAACCGTGTAAGAGTTGACTGCAGAAAATGGTGGAGGCCCCTGGGTGCAACAGGGACCTCCGGAAACGAAAAACCACAAAAAACAGGGGCGGGTAGGCGTATGTCTGCCTGCCCCTAACTTTGTCCCCAAAGTATCACAGGGTGAATCCGTTTGCAATAGGGAATTCTACTTTATTATATGCGAAAAGAGCTAGGATTATTCCAGCCCTCAAGTAAGTTCCCACTCATTCGGTATTACGAACGCCGGGGTTTCAATGGGAGCTAATACGAGCTGTTTGTGAATTTGTTTTCGGTAACTTAAAAAAAGATTAAACGCTTTTTTTGCGCTTATTACAGTCCGCTCATTCCCAGTCTCCCCATCGTCCGTTTCTAGCGTGGCAATAATACGGCTTAATGTCTCTTCACTCGACAAAAAAATATTACATATAACCCCCGAGTTGATTGCCTTCAGGTAGTTCGTATATTCTTCCCTCTCATTGTTTGATACCTCAAAAAGGTGTTTTTCATCGATAGAACGCAATGCCTCATGAAAATAAAATACTGCTTCAACCAGGTAGATGGATGACAGATTTTTATCCTGAACGGGAGATAAAGAATTATCCATTTGGGCAAGTAACTCGCATGATTTCTTTTCGAGACTGACCCCTGTAATTATATCATTTAATACTTTCTGGTAAAAGTATCGCTCCAATTGATAGATACCTAATAGCGTCTTTTTCTTATCTTTAAAGGTATTTTTTATCTTGCTCAAACCGAAAGTCAACAATTTGCATATTCCAATAGTTCCCAAAAAGGCAATACAACAGAACAAAACAGTCCCCCATAAAACCTGGGAATTGTTAGGTATAATCCCAACATACTGCCAATAAAATGACAACAGGTCAATCTTCTCCCCAATGAAATATGTTAACAGGCCACTAAAAACAATCTCTGCAACTGTAATAAGCGCAGAAGAAAGGTCGCTGGATATGGCATTTTCTAAGTCCTGCAGCTCCTCACGGAGTGTTATCAAAATTGGCTCATTGCTTTTATTGAGTTTATACCATTTTGTTCCATTCATGGGGTGCTCCTTTCAGTGAATACATGGTTTGATTCCATGGAGGAAAATGTTTGACTAAACAGCTTGTGCTTTTGGGTGTTTCCAATTTTAGTCTTGGTATATAAATAGCTCTGCAGGAAAGTATGCTGAAATCCAAATATTCCATCCGGGGTCAGGCTCCATGGCCGGCTAAGGAAAACCCTCTTTAGGTCCTCAGTGGAATATATTATCTCTATCAACTCAGAGAAGATTACATTTATATCGTCACTTGCTACAACAGGGAAGTAGGCCCAAGTCCGCGAGAGAAATCTGAAGTTACGTCTTGGAATGTATTCTTGTTTCGCTCGGAGACTTTCTTTTACTCTGCGCTCCCCGATATTTTTGAAATGATATGGGTGAAGATTGACATGATGCAAATAATAGTCATAAAACTCAGAGTCTTCCCCATTGTCCGAGAAACATGTGTAAATTCCGACCATTTCATACATATCCGCAACAAGATTTGTGGTATTAAGCATAAGAAAATCTCTATCAGACCATCTACTATGGATATATTTGGACATACAGATACCCCCTACTCTATTTGCCATAAGGGTACCACGAATTAAACAATAAGTAAATACCATGTTTCGACAGGCTTTTATTCGATTTCCTTTTTCCCAAAAACATACTATGCAAAAAGACTAAAATCAATTTGGTCTATGAGGTGAGCCACCCCACGCCTAAAGGCGGAGGCTTCGGGCACTTCTGATAATTCAGAGGTGCCTTTTCTTATTCCTGCTCAGCGGTCTGTTAGGCACGATTCCCAACCGTGTGACCTAGTATGACAGGTATTCGCCGGCGCTTCTACCGGTATAGCTAAGGTGGTATTCAAACAAAAGGCAACCCTTTTGATGAGGTGGCAATTATACTGCGGGTTTAGAGGCTTCCGCCCGGTCTGCGTAGAACTGACGGATACCCTCCCTTTTGATGTTGATTCCAGCGTTCTTGTCCCGGGGAATGACCTTCCCACAGTGTTGGCAGACCCACTCCTCCTGGCCGAGCTTCAGCTCACTGAAATATCCGCCACAATGACTGCAAGTCTTACTGGAAGGATACCACTTATCGATGAAGATGAGGTGCTTCCCTTGCTCTGCCAGCTTATACTGGAGGGCTGTACGGAACATCCCAAACCCATTGTCCATGGTGGACTTCCCCAAATTCAGGGCCTGAGAAAGTTCTCTCAGATCATAGACTGAGTCTATTTCCAAAATATTGGGGCAAACCTTCTTACCCACCTTATGCTCGCAAGGAGCACGCCATGGCTCTAAAACAGCATAGCTGTTAAGAGCCAATGCTGTATCCCCATACCTAAAGGCAGGGGATTTACGGCGGTTTCGTTAACCGCCTGACGGGTCTGCGTATGGGTGAGAAGATGAGCGGGATTGATCTCAGAAAAGAAAAAGATCGCCTTAGTTAAGGCGATCTTTTTTGGCAACAAGCTCGATTATGGGCTTCATGAGAAAATCTCAAGCGCACTCCGGAGTCCACCGAGAGACTTGCCCTCCCAACCCTGTCACCATATATATTATATGAAAAGAGTTCATTTGTCAATCTGTTTTTGAACAAAAAATATGAATAAAATACTTCCTACGGAATAACTTTAAATCCATATTTTTGACGATTGTTCATGTTTCCATCATATAGTCGTCTTAAAACTGTATCCTTAAATGAACGTTCCTTTGGAGATAGTCTAGCCGCTACTCGACACAATGTATTGGGAATAAAATCAGCCAATTGTAGTCCCGGGACATTTTCCACTTTCCCTTGAAAATATATGTCGCCGATATGAATTTGGAAGAACTCGGAAGGGTAATACATTGTTCCTAGGGCTTCCAGTTCATAAAATCGTTGCCTTAGAGGTTTGTTACCAGGTTCTTGCAAGGATTCGTAACAGATATCACCTGTCGAATTATGGGTATTCAAGAAATGGCAGTAATTTTCAAGAAGTAACTGTAATGCTATTGTTAACCTGTTTGTTGTATTTGGCCCGTACGCTTGGTTAAGTGCTGTTTGATCTATACAAACGCCTATTGTAACAATATTATGGTTCCTTAATATCTGAGACAACCCCCCATATAACTGATTCAATTTGTTGTTCTGTCTAAAAATGTGGTAGCAACTCCCTAATGTACTTCGGCTATGGTGAGCGTCAGAGATTTCCTTTTCGTGTAAGATATATTGTGAAGAGTTTGGGTCTCCATCCCACAGACGTGATTTTAACTGTATAATATCAGTTTCAATCGCCGGTCGATTGTGAGTAGAAATAACAACTCCACCAACCGAAAAATAGCGTCGATTTGGACTAGAAAAAGTTTCGCTTTCATCAAGATACAAAATATAATCTGCCATTAGGATCACGCCTTTTGATTGGTGTTGTAGTTTAGTATATGTATATTCACTCTTTGAATTACGTATCGATTTTATCACTTATAATGTGATATTTCAACCCTGAAAAGAGCTCGTCTTACAGTCGATCTCTTTTTTCGTTACGAGACTGAGTGACAATCTGGCTTAGTCACATACTCCACCAAAGCAAGAGTGTAGATGTCCACTCCGTGAGCGGGAGGGAAGGTTGTAAGCTGGAAGGGATCGTTTTTGCCAGCAACATTATGTCTTCAGCCCTTGCTGATATTTTTTGTTAACCACTTTAAAGTGACCGAGACCCACCCAGAGGAATATCTCATCGTCGAGGTATGCATCAAATAGTGGCAAAAAACAAACCCGCCCTTGGGTGTTCCAGGGGCGAGCTATTTGTTCAGCAAAGGCTCAGCATCACTTGACCTAATCAGCGACTACTGGAAGAAAGGAGCCACACCCCTTGCTATACCTGGCTCCTCCCCCTCCCCTTCACTTGACCGATAAGGGCCTCCATCTTTTGTTCAAATTCCGGTGAAAATACAGCTTCACAGTCCTCTGGTTCTGGCAAGGCAGCAAGATATGCCTCTTCGACCTTCTTGGCAGCCTCTCGTATCCGCTCATCAGACAACACGGTTCGTCTTCTCTTTTTCATTATGTTTCACCCCCTCTATAATATATAACGTACATCGAAGCCATTTTGGGACACTGCCATATCAAAAAAAGAAGGTTGTTGGATTAAAACCAACAGCCTTCTTCGTTCTATTACCGTTCCCCACCAACTAATGGAGTCCACACACATTCATCAACAAACTCGATAAACGCCGGGAAGGCCTCCTTGTCAGGGTCATACCCACAGGCATTGTCAATGGCCCGGGCAAGTGCATTCCGGTCCTCCCCCATATGAAACCCAGTCAGCCGATTGAACTGCTGAACTAAGTCCTGGTTCCCAGCGCACACAACTACACATTCGCTAAATGTTATGTCCTCCTACTCAAGCCAACTTTTTCAACACATACAAAATCGACTCACAAAATGGGGCATATGCTCCATCTTCATCCTTCGATTGATACATTTCAACCAGCTCATCTAAGTCCTCGTCACCATCCAATATCCCAGACCTGAATATAGCCGTACGTCTGTGTCTTATCAAAGCTGGGTCTTGCAGATTGAGAACTCGGACCGTCGTCATGGCAGGGGCAGTTATCCCTCTGATATTTCCTTGCATATCATACTCAAAAACAGATGATGATTCCGAATCCGATGGCGAGATTAGCATTGCAGAACCTTCATCTTTTTTCGCCTGGCCACAATGTTTTCCATCCCACTGCCCATCATCGTATTCCCCCTCACATGAGAGGAATAGGTTTTTATAGTTCAGCTGGACATCCTGAGCTATTACTGAATGCGGATCCCTTCGGCTTTCCGCCCTTGGAACAAAATGCTCAATATGAGAATCATAATCATGGATACGAGCCATGCAATAACAACAGATATACCCCTGTTCTATTAGAAGCGACTGTTTGAACCTTTTCTTGACTTGGCCCTTAAAATCAGAATATGTAGGAGGCTGGCCACTGGCCGCCTCAAAACTTTTTTTCCACCGCTCAAATTCAGGTGGTGGGGATTCTTTTAGGATATATTTCATTTCCCCTCTCCTCCTTCTTCTGCCCGTCTTCTTCGTTTCTGCCTATACAAAAGCATTTGCACTTCAGTGATGACAGGTGAGGTGCCACATGTAAGAGCATCCAATTGCCTCAACACATCTTCTGCCAAGCCGCAATCCCCACTTGCTGCATATTCCAATGCCTTAGCTTCTAACTCCTCCACAACAGGATTCACCTTTGGCGTCCCCATCTCCCGCTCCAAAACCAAATTGCTATCATAATATCCAGGAGCCATTTCACGGGCCGTAGTTCCATCTTCACCCTGGAACAGCTCAATGATTTTGAATCCCTCTCGCAATTCCCCAAGCACCTGCGGGGAATGAGTCGTCATGATGAATTGGATATTGGGGAATGTTTTATGCAGTGCAACAGCTACTTTCCTTTGCCATGATGGATGAAGATGCAAATCTACTTCATCGATTAGCACAATCCCTCCTCCAGTAAGAGGATTTTCAAGATCAGGATTAGCTATAGAAAGACGACGTGCTATATCACCCAGCATGGCCAAAGTACACTTCTCTCCATCGGACAACTGCTCAATCGAAAAAGTCTTTCCCTCCTTCGTTGCACACATTCTCAACGGGGAACGCTTAATTCTGAGATTGGACAATTCTGGCATCATAGCATAGATGGCAGTCCGAACCGCTTCCAAGGAAGGGTCCTTATAATTTAGCTCCCCTTTACTTACCTTCTCTTGGTTTTCGATATCCTCCTGATTACGAAACCACTCAAAGAAGGTTCTGAAGTCAGTTTTCCCAAGAGAATTCTGGTATGCAGCAACCTTCCCAAAGTCATGCTTTGTTTTAATGCGGAGCGGGATGTCAAGGACAGTACGATTTACGCCATAGTGTGCAAAAATTGGCATCCCCACATGTTCATCAGAGTATAATTCCGAAAAAAGCGTCGCAAATGAATCAGAGTCCTTTTTACGGCTCCTCTTTCCCATCTTTCCCTTTTTGAAGGAAAATCCATAGCGAAGATCTGACCTGTTGTCAAAGCGGAACTGCCCATACACTTGAAGTTCAGAGGTCCCAACCATAACATCATCCGGAGAAAAGACCACTTGCTGTCGTACCTGACTATCTGTAACTCGAACGATGATGTTTGAAAATAGCTGAGAAATGCCTCTAAGGATACTTGACTTTCCTGCGCCGTTTATCCCAAAGAAGACTATATTTTCCCCTGATAAATCAAGAAGCAATTCCTTAAATCCCCTATAGTTGGTAAAATATAACTTTTGCAGGTTCAAGATGTCACCACCGTTCAACTTATTACCTCCCATTTTATCACATCTTCTATCAATAAGGAAGATATTTATCATTTTATTATAGGATAAAAACACCTTTGCTATACGCCACACGTCTTTTCTTGGTACTATTATATTATATGCGACACATCAGATAGTTATTTTAAGGAAGGGATGGCTTAATTATAAAAAATGCCGTTTTGGTGGATACAAAGAAATATGGGGTGGTCCTTCACAGAGTAGATTTCCTGATTGGATCCGACCCTACTCAGGCCCTACGATCGATGTTATCTGGCAGGACTGTATGACACAATGCCATATCAAAAAAACGAGGATACCTGCGTGAGCAGATATCCCCTGATAAGGTTGAATTAGAGGTGGCCAGCTCTGTTGAGCTGGCCACAACCGTGTAGAGGTATGCATCAAATAGTGGCAAAAAACAAACCCGCCCTTGGGTGTTCCAGGGGCGAGCTATTTGTTCAGCAAAGG
>ERZ808040.434-NODE-434-length-36762-cov-6.249203_pt1 | contig 36762 bp, 39 predicted proteins | sample MGYA00380191_ERZ808040 | MGnify/ENA primary metagenome ERZ808040 (study PRJEB31490, sample SAMN06133395) | mouse gut metagenome | isolation source: J6 | host: mice | place: China: Chengdu | collected 2015-05 ...
TGCGTTTTTTGTACTGCACTCTCGAAGAAATATACTGCGCAATCTGTATCACTTATTTTTCTACAATTCCTTAGAATTTGGTCATGGAAAGGGGGCATTTGATGAAAACACACAAAATCGCCGTCTTGTCAGATACGCACGGGCTGCTTCGCCCGGAGGTTATCGAGTGTGCACAGTCCTGCGAGGGGATACTGCACGCAGGAGACTTTGATAACCAGAAGGTGTTCGGAGCGCTACAGCAGATTGCGCCGCTCTATGCGGTGCGCGGAAACAATGACCGCGGCTGGGCGGCAAAGCTCGGAGAAGACCTTGAAATCACGCTGTTTGGACTGCGTATTTACATGGTGCACAACAGAAAACATCTGAAAAAAGACTTGAGCGGCATCCATCTTGTAGTCTATGGTCATTCGCATAAATATGAGGAGCGGCGGGACGGCGGCATATGTTATCTGAATCCGGGAAGCTGCGGGCCAAGGCGTTTTCGGCTGCCCGTGACGATGGCTGTCCTTGAGGTGGAGGAGAGCGGTGTCTGGCAGATCAAAAAGATCAATCTGGCGGAGGATACAGAAAACAGACCCGTCCGCGGCGTCACCGAGGGCAGTCTCAAAGCCACCGTAGAAATCATTCTCCGCGAAATGCGCGCAGGGCGCAAGGTAGACTGGATTGCAGAGAAATTAGGCGTGGAGTGTGCTTTTGTGGAGCAGGTGTGCCGCATCTATGTGACCCATCCGGGCGTTGATGCGCAGGGAATCGTGGATAAGATGGAGGTCAGCGCCTTGTTTGAACGCCCGAAAGAATTTTAAAAGGAGACGGATATGGAAGGAAACACGTACAAAATCTTGCAGTCTGTGGAGATTATTGAGACGCTATGTCAAGGTGCGGCAAATGGTTTCGGCGACAGTGTACTCAAGGCACAGGAGGAAAAGCTGGGGCTTCGTCTGCCGGCGGTACTGCGCAGCTTTCTTCTCAGGGCAGGCAGAGAGCGCATCTGCGGCAGAGAGAAGGAATTTTTTATGCCGGAACAGTTTCAGGTGGAGGGCGGATATCTGCTTCTCGGAAAATCAGGCGGCAGGAGTCAGGGTATACTGTTGGAAGATCTGACAAAGGATAATCCGCCGGTTTATGTGCGGGATGTACAGGGAAATTGGGATTTGTCAGCAGCCAGCATGGAGGATTTTCTCCTTTACGAATTAGACAGAAGAATCAGAAAGACAAAGACAGCGAATCAGTCACTGGGAAGTCTTGGACTCTATTATTATTGTGAGTTTCTGTTGTGCAGAGAATGGACACCCTATATGGATGCTTCAGAAGTTGCGGATCGTTTTTATTTATATGCGCAGACCTGTGCAGAGGAAGTGTGCCGCAGAAACGGCGCATGGGAGGATGAAGAAGACGATGAGGATGACGAGGACTGGGAGGATGAAGGCTGGGAGGATGACGAACAGGATTTTTGCGGAAAGCATTGGGATTGTCCGCAGGAATTAAAGGACACATTGCTTGAAAAGAGTGTGACACTGCCAGACAGACCCTATGCCATTGCAATCTGTCTGGAAGAAGAGACAGGGATTTTCTACAGTGCACATGTTTTGCGGGACAAACGGAAGTTTGAAAGCCTTTTACAGATCAACACCGGTTTTTCGGATGCAGAACAGCACTGTGCACAACGGCTGCTCAGTCAATTGGAACAGGAGGTTCATGCGCCTGTCTTAGCGTATTGTCTGGCAAAATTACCACTGCTGCCGCAAAATGTGCGCAAACTGGCAGAGGAAGAGCTGAGAAGCCACATTGCGGAAACGATTGGAAACTTTCTGGAGCTTTTTGAGAACAACCGGTCATGGAAGCTTGGAGTCTGTGCATCAGACAAGTTCATAGCGTGTTCTGGCATAGACCAGCGGACGCAGTCACAACCGCTGCCGGATCTCTGGTTCGGGCACCACTTAAAAGCAGCGCCGCTCTTGTGGACGCCCTCTTTTGTGCGCAAAATAAAAGAGAAGGAGACAGCGCCCGAAGGGGTGGAACCATTTATAAAAGAATTTATTTACCGGGTGCATGATTACAACCTGCTGAACCGTTATTCCTTTCTCGCGAGGAAAATTGTGACAAAGGAAGGCTTTTCTGTCCGCACGCAAAACTATACGGCGGAAGAGCGCTTGGTGCTGCTCTTATTTTACCGGGAGATGGCAGACGGTGTCACAGAGCGTATCATGGACTGTCTGGAGAGAAAGGTCTTCTCTATTCGGATAAAGGGCAAGGACTTTTGCAGCCTTTGTGATAATCCGATGGCGCATCTGGAAGGCTGGGTGTATCAATATGAGAGACCATCGCTTCGTTTTCTGGATGAGGGCAGATGGCAATGACTGCATTATGGGGAACGATGGAATAAGATCTACAAAAATTGGGGAAAGATGCCATGTTACATATCGCAATCTGTGATGATGAGAAGGATTTTGTCATCTATTTGACGCAATTAATAAACCAGTACGCCGCCGAGACAGGAGAGGAGATCAAAGTGAGTGCGTTCTATGACGGCATAGAGCTGACCACGCATTACGACACGACGATTGACTTAATTTTCCTTGATATTCAGATGAAGCTGTTGGATGGCCTGCGCGCAGCAAAACGAATCCGGCAGATGGATGAAAGGGTGGGTATTATCTTTTTGACGACGCTTGCGCAGTGTGCGCTGGAAGGCTACAAGTATCAGGCGGCAAATTACATTGTGAAGCCGATGAAGTATGCACGGCTGAAGGCGGAGATCGAGCAATGGCGCAGGCGCAGCAGGAAACTTGACAGCCCTGCGATTGTGGTTGCAAATGACTCTGGGAAATACAAGATCTTTTTGAATACCCTGCATTATGTGGAGACGTTCAACCGCAATCTGCTTCTGCACACAGAGCAGGAGAAGATTATCTGCTACAGGAGCATGAAGGATTTGGAGCAGGAGCTGGCGCCGCATGGATTTGTGCGCTGCCACACCAGTTACATTGTAAATTTGTATTATGTGAAAGGAGTCAATAAGCTGGAGATTACACTTGTCACTGGGGAGACCATCCCAGTCAGCCAGCCAAAGCGCAGGCAGTTTATGGAGCAGCTTGCGGAGTACTGGGGGGACTTTTTATGATGCGTTTGATGCATTTTATGGAGATTTGCAGTGATCTGCTGGCTTATGGCTATGTGTTTGTCTTTCTTTGTATGATTTGCGCCTTCCTTCCGATGCGGAGGAACTGGTTTTTACGGATTGTGGGGATTGGTGCGCTGGATATTCTTGCAACCTCTTTTATTTACTCCAATGACCCGTATGGTCTGCTGGGCGCAATGGGGGGCTTTTTTCTTTACATCGCTGTATTTCATGTGGGAAAGATGATTGAGAAAGTGACGGCGGTGCTGGTCTTTTGCCCGGCGATGATTGCGGTCAATTATCTGATGGAGGAAACTGGCAGAAAGATTTTCTTTGCTTTGACAAATGCGCCAGCCAGCCCGACAGAGGACGGATGGACCTGTGAACAGCATCTGGCAAGTACAGGCATTCATATGATTTCTTTGTTGGTGCGGCTGTTGTTCTGGATTGCGGCATGGCGGTTTCTTAGAAAGTATCTGCGCCAGATTACGTCGAGCCTGACGGCGAAGATGTGGATGATTGTGGATGTCCTGATGTTTGCGCCCTTTGTGGCGATTGCGACGATTCTTTTGTTCATGCCGGAAAACATCGTGATTGTCTATCCGATTTGTGCGGCATCCATCTTGTCCAGCTTTGGATGCATCTATCTGGCATCCTATATCTGTAATTCTGTCCAGACAGCATACCATGCGCAGGAGCTTGAGATGAAGCAAACGTATTACAGGGACAGAATCGAGGACGAGGAGCGGGTGCGCAGCATCTACCATGATCTGAAGAACCACCTGCTGGTTTTGCAGGCGCAGGCGGGGAACGGACAGGAGGTGCAGACTTCCATACAGGGACTGCAAAGCCAGATTCAGGAGTATGAGACCTATTACCAGATCGGCAATGAATATCTTGACATCATTATCCGCGACAAGGCGCGCGCGGCACAGCAGCATCAGATTGATTTTGCCGCCGCAATTTCCTTTGCGGACGGTGCCTTTATTGACCCCTTAGATATCAGCACCATCTTTGGAAACGCGCTGGACAATGCGATTGAGGCGTGCGGGAAACTGCCGGAACAGGAGCGGCTGATTACCGCAAAGGCAGACCGCGTGCGGGATATGCTGGTTATTTCTGTGGAAAACAGTGCACCCATTTTGTCCGCCGGTGCAGGGAGAAACAGGACGACAAAGGAGGATACCTTTGCACATGGCTTTGGGCTTTCCAATATCAGGAATGTCGTCCAGAAGTATGCAGGACAGTGCAGTGTCAGGGCAGCGGAGGGGAGGTTTACGCTCAAGATTGTGATTCCACTACCCTATTCGATTTTGTATAGACAAGGGTGAAAATAAATGAAAAGACCGCTTGCACTTTGCAAACGGTCAGTGTATAATCTACTTAGAAAGGTTGATCGGAATTGATTTTCCGATTGCCCTCAGTAAAGAATAAACTATTTAAGAGATAGCATCTGACTTTGAGCGGTTGGGATGCTATTTTTTTTATGATTGTCTAAATATGACAGAGCCGCAAAGACTACCAGTAAAAGCGTAAGCACTTCTAAAGTATCACATCCAGCTTTCTTTTCAATTATACAGGCTTATTATAGCATATGGGCATATTGTATTCAATCAGAACAGAGGGGAATTTGTAGCAGTTGAAACGATTTAGATTTTACCTCCAAAATATTAGTTTACGCATTCTGCATTGTACCTCCCCGCCAACGCTTTATTTCAGTTGCCGCGGACATTCAGTTTTATGGCAAATTAAAGACACTTGGCACCACAAAAAAGCAGTTGAAAAAGGTGGTTTATGGTCAGGGGAACCGGCTTAGTGCCATTGGCATTCCAATGGGGCTTGTGGCAGGATATGTGCTCGGGGTTCTGCTGGTTCCAGTATGGATTCCCATGAAGGAAATGCAGGTGGTGGTCTCTGCAAGTCCTGTGATCTTTGCTGGCTCTGCACTGTTTTCTTATGTGACAGTGCTGGTTTCCTGTATGCTGCCTGCGCGGATGGCTGGGAAGGTTTCCCCAATTGAGGCGCTTCGCTACACGGACAGCAGTGTTTCTTGTCACAAGAAGAAAAAGAAGTCCAGAAACGGTGCTTTTCTGCTACGCATGGCATGGTCAAATCTGTGGCGCAGCCGGAAGCGGACGATCGTAGTCCTCTGTTCTCTGACGCTGGGGCTTGTGCTGATGAGCTATTTCTATGCAAAGAATGCCAGCTTTGACGTGGAGAAATATCTGATGGATTTGACAGTGGCAGACTACCAGATTGACGATGCGACAAACGATGCTTCCAGCTTTTATGACCCGGCGGGGAATACCATCAGCGATACAATGCTTGCGGAGATCATGGGGCTGGGTGAATCCGGCGGAGTCGAGGCGACAGGGCGGCTTTATTCCAGACAGGAACAGATGACGCTGGGCGAGCAGACCAAGCGCAGTCTGAAAGCATTTTACAATGAGGAGCGTCTGGCAGATTTTGCGTCCTACGACCCTTCTTTTCCAGAATGGAAAGCAGGGTTTGACGCGGCAGTGGGCGGTGAAAAATGTATGTATACCATCTATGGAGCGGATGGGCTGGTGCTGGACGCGGCAGCAGACAACCGTTATATTCTTGACGGTGCCTTTGATGCAGAACGCTTTGCGACAGGACAGTATTGTCTGTCCATCGGCCCATCCATGACGCCGGGAGACGTGATTCCAGCTCACGCCGTGGGCGAGAAGCTTCTGATTGCGGGACGTGAATTTGAGGTGATGGCAGCCTTGAAACCGCTGCGCCCGATGGTGGCAGGGCGGGACTCTCTGGCTTTTGACCTGTCGGTTATACTGCCGGCGGATGTTTTTACAAAGCTGTGGGCGGGGAGCAATCTGCGGAAATTTTATTTTAATGTCACAGATGAGACGATGGAGGATGCGCAGGCACTGCTTTCTAAATACCAGCAGGGAGCGGCGGCTGGAATGAACGTAGTATCCCGTCGGACAATGATTGCGCAATATGAGTTGCAGACGCGCGCATCGGCTGTGATGGGGTATGCGGTCAGCATCATCATAGCGCTTGTCGGAGTGTTAAACTTTGTCAATAGCATGGTGACGGCCATCATCGCGCGCAGGCGGGAGTTTGCGCTGATACAGAGTGTCGGCATGACCAAACGGCAGCTGCGGCAGATGCTGGCTTTTGAAGGACTGTTCTACGCAGGGCTGACGCTGCTTGCAGCCTATACACTGGGCGCGCTTTCAGTCGGTGTCTTTCTGCGTGCGATGGTGACGGCAGCAGACGGATATTCCACCTTCCATTTTACGCTGTTCCCGCTTGTCTGCTGCACGCCGGTCTTGATTGCGACAGCGCTCTTGATTCCGTATCTGTGCTTTCGGAAATTGGAGCACCAGAGTATCACCGAGCGTCTGGTCTTTCAGATTTAGCTTGTTAATTTGGCGTCCCTCCCGTATAATATGATTAAGCGGGAGGGAATCTTTTATGGGAATTTATCTGAATCCGGGAAATGAGGGCTTTTTGGAGGCGGTCAGTTCAAAAATATATGTGGATAAGACAGGGCTGATAAAATATACAAATGAGCTGATGAATACAGAACAAAAGTATATTTGTGTCAGCAGGCCCAGACGGTTTGGAAAATCCATGGCGCTTAAAATGCTTGCAGCATATTACAGCCGCGGTTGTGATTCGGCAGCGCTGTTTGCAAAGAGAAAGATTGAGCGAAACAAAAGTTTTGAGAAGCATCTGAACAAATATAATGTGATTTTTTTAAATATGCAGCAGTTTCTGATTGGGGCATTAAGGCAAAGTGTGACAGAATATCTGGAACAGGAAGTGCTTGAGGAATTGCATGAAGAGTATGGGGAAGTGTGCAGCCGGACCGGAATCAGTCTTGCGGATGCGCTGAGAAGGATTTATGCGAAAACGAGGCAGCAGTTTATCATTTTAATCGATGAGTGGGACTGTGTGATGCGCGAGCGGCAGGAGTCAGAAACCTTGCAAAGACAGTATCTTGATTTTCTGCGAAATCTTTTAAAAGATCAGCCCTTTGTAGCGCTTGTCTATGTGACGGGCATTCTGCCAGTCAAAAAGTACGGACAGCATTCTGCGCTGAATATGTTCTGGGAATACTCAATGGTTGACCAGAGTTTTTTTGAGGAGTACACGGGTTTTACAGAGAGAGAAGTAAAGGCGTTGTGTAAGCGCTATGGCATGGATTTTGCCGAGGCGGGCAGTTGGTATGATGGATATCAGTTTACCAGATTTCGTCATATTTACAATCCTAAGTCGGTGGTGGAGGCAATGCTGCGCCATAGATTTTCAAATTACTGGACCTCGACAGAAACGTATGACGCGCTGAAACTATATATGGATATGGACTTTGACGGACTGCGTTCGGACATTATCAAAATGCTTGGTGGCGGCAGAGTCAGGGTTAACACACGCAGCTTTCAGAATGATATGCGTAATTTTAAGATCAAGGATGATGTGCTCACACTGCTGATTCATCTTGGCTATCTTGGTTATGATTTTGATGCGGAGGAGGCATTTATTCCCAACAAGGAAATTTCGAGAGAATTTGAGAGCGCTATGAGCGTAGGCGGATGGTCGGAAGTCATGCGGATTTTGAAAGCCTCCGAAGAACTTTTGGAAGCGACACTGGCAGGGGACGCAGAGCGCGTTGCGGCAGGACTTGATCTTGCACATATGGAGGCAGCTTCTATTTTGACCTATAATGATGAGAACTCGATTGCCTGCGCGATTGGTCTTGCATACTACAGTGCGAGAAAAGAGTATAAAATGATTCGTGAGCTGCCCGCAGGACGCGGTTTTGCGGATATTGTATTTCTACCGCTTCCGTGTACTGCAAAGCCGGCGATTGTGGTTGAATTAAAATATGACAGGACTGCCAAAGCAGCGCTACAGCAAATCAAAGACAGACAGTATACGCAGGCGCTTGAACATTATGCTGGTGAAATTTTACTTGTCGGTATCAATTATGATAAGACAAAGTTTGATAAGCCGCATAGCTGTGCGATCGAAAAGTTTATTAAATAATAATTTATAAAAATATTGAAAGGATTGACACCGCCAGAACGTATTACGTATGAAACAGGAAATCCATTCAAGTGTATGTGTAAAAATTTCATAAAAAAACGGAGGAAACTATCATGCGTAAAAAAGTAACTAGAATAGCAGCAGTCGTAGCTTTGGCAGCAGTCGTGGCAGGGAGCACATCCAATGTGGCATTTGCTCATCATGGAAGATCACACAGAACAGTTGTACAGAACCCGGCACCTGTATGCTATGCAGACGGAAGCTGTGACGTAGACGGCGTGTGCACACTCGGCGTAGCCTGTGATGGAACAGTGCATCACACCGCAACTGCCTGCTACGCAGACGGAAGCTGTGATGTGAATGGCGTGTGTACACTCGGCGTAGCCTGCGATGGAACAGTACATCATACCGCAGCGACCTGCTACGCAGACGGAAGCTGTGACGTGAATGGCGTGTGCACGCTTGGCGTAGCGTGTGACGGCACAGTACACCATACCGCATCGACATATTACTATGGCGGCACAGGACATCATGGCGGACATCATCGTTAAATTCCTGAATATTCAAGACAAAGACCCTGCTGTAAAAGGCGGGGTCTCTGACTGAGAAAATTTTTTACAGTCAGACATGAGGGGGAAAACTTTTGAAAAGCACAGAGGACGTGAACCGTGTCATGGAGGCGTACGCGGATATGGTGCGGCGGATATGTTTCGTACATCTCAAGAACAGACATGACACAGAAGATGTATTTCAGAACGTATATATGAAATATTTATTGTATGAAAGTACCTTCGAGAGCGCAGAGCACGAGAAGGCGTGGTTTGTGCGCGTGACGATCAATGCCTGCACCGACTGGCTGCGCGCTCTGTCACGCAGAAAATGGGTTCCGCTCGACGTGCTGGCAGAGGAGAGCACAGAGCTGGATCATTCGTCGAAAGAGGTTTTGGAGGCAGTCTTAAAACTGCCTGAAAAATACCGCGACGTGATCTATCTCTTTTATTATGAGGGTTATACAGCAGTGGAGATTGCACGAATTTTAGGAAAAAAGGAGAACACAATCTATACCTGGCTTTCCAGGGCAAAAGATATCCTGCGGGAAAAGTTAGGAGGTGACTGGTCATGAGCAGCGCGCAGAACAGAATCCAGAAAAGCATGGAAAACATACAGGCAACAGAAACGATGAAGCAAAATACACTGCGGTATCTGGAGGCACAGCGGACAGGACAAAGCCGTGTGGTTTTTTGGCAGAAACCAAACGCTGCACTGCGGTATGCCATGGCGGTTGTCTGCATCTTTTTGCTGGCTGGGACAGGTGGATATTCCGTGTATTGCAGTCCTGTATCCTACATCAGCATTGATGTGAATCCTTCTATCGAGCTTGCAGTCAACCGCTTTGACAGAGTAGTGTCCGCAACAGGCTACAATGCAGATGCACAGGATGTTCTACAGCATGTGCCGCTGAAAAATATTTCTTATATGCAGGCGCTTGACCGACTGTTGCAGGATGCCTACTACAGCCGGTATCTCAATCGGGATTCGCAGTTGGTGGTGACAGTGGTCTCAGATCATTCCGATGCGATGCTGGAACAGATTCACGCAAACGACAGCTTTCAGGCACTCGATGCACTGACCTACAGCAGTGATACCGCCTGCATGAAGGAAGCGCATCAGCATGAGATGTCCTTTGGAAAATATCGTGCTTTCCTCGAATTGTCGCAGTATGATGCCGACATCACCGTGGAGGACTGCCACGGGATGTCAATGGGGGAGATCCAGAGCCGGATTAAGACCTGTCAGGGACATAATAGGAAGAATGCTGCGGATGGGGATTCAGATAAAGGGCATCATAGCGGGCATTCCAGCACACATGGGCATCATTGATTTCTCCTGACAACAACAATATCGATCGTGACACATACTGCGATATACACAGCCCAGTAAAACAGCGTTGCAATAAGCAGAGAAACAGACCAAATCATGCTAATCTGTACGATGATAGCATAAAAGCAGCAGGCAAGCGGCACCGGCAGTAGCAGCCATATATTCAGCAGGACAAAATAATACCCTGCCTTTGCCTTGCCGCTGCTGTCGAGGAGCTGTCCTGTCAGAAAGATGCCAGACCCAAGCAGCATGAGGATGATTCCGATTCCGGCAGCGTAAGCACTCTGACGCTCCAGCCAGATCATCAGAGCCGCAGCAAGACCGATTGCATTGAGCATCGTGCCGGCTGCGGCAAACTGCGTGGCAGGGAGTTTTCGCTCTGCCTCTTTAGCAGGTTCGATTCCTTTCAACAGATAATCTGTCGTTGTCTCAAAAAAATCGCTCAGTAAAATCACTTTTACAAGATCTGGCGTACTCTGTTCGCTTTCCCATTTGGAAACGGCCTGTCTGGAAACGCCGATTTTGTCGGCAAGCTCCTCCTGTGAGATGCCCCTTAATTTTCTTAATGTCTGTATTCTGTCTCCAATATTCATGATAAATCCTCCTCGTTTTTTATTCTATGAGTTTTATAAAAATCTACTGTCAGAGGATGTGGTCTCTCTGACGATTATTATTTTACCAGAAATGGCGGTTGCATTGCCACCATGGTTGCCGTTCAATCTGTCAACTGACGGTTGCTGGCTGTTCAAAAATAAAAAATTTAAAATCATGTGCTGAAAAGTACAGGGATGGCGTCATATAGGATGAGAGGAAAATTACTGTGGGAGGAAAGTATAATGAATGACAAAAAGATTGTGCAATTATTTTTCGAACGTTCGCAGCAGGCAATTACCGAATTGTCCCTAAAATATGGGAAAATTTGTTTTCACATTGCTTTGAATATTTTAAAGTGCAGTGAGGATGCCGAGGAGTGTGAAAATGACACGTACTTAAAGACATGGAACAGCATTCCGCCAGACGATCCGATGTGTCTGAGAGCCTATGTCAGCCGGATTGTGCGCAATTTGGCGCTGTCCAAATACCGGTATAATCACAGGCAGATGCGGGACAGCCACCTGCAAGTCTATTTGTCAGAATTGCAGGACTGTATTCCGGCATCTCAGGATGTGGAGGCTTCGGCGGATGATACCGTGAACCGCGCGATTGGGGCTTTTTTATCAACGCAGGATTTGACGGCTCGCGCGCTGTTTATCCAGCGGTATTTTTATATGGAAAAGATTTCCGTCTTATCCAAAAAATTTGGACTAAAAGAAAGCACTGTTTCTACGAAACTGAATCGGACAAGATTAAAACTGAAGCAATATTTGGAGAGAGAGGGGATTGTGCTATGAAACCGGATGAGAGACTGTTAGCGCTGATAGGAAATATCCCGGACGAAATGCTGGACGAGGCTTTGAATATAAAAAAGATCTGTAGCACCGGGCGAAAAAGAGTGCTTTATGTCAGTGTGGCAGCCGCCTGTATCCTTGTGCTGTTTATGAGATTTGTTCCTGCGGGGCAGGTGATGGCGGCACAGATCAGGGAGCATGTAGAGCACTTGCTGGAAGAACTGTTTCCGCCCAAAGATCTTTCGCTGATCGTGGAGGGGATAAAAGAGAATATTTCCCATGAGGCCTATGGAGAACTGCCAGAGGAAGCACAGGAGGCAGGATTTGCCATTTATGTTGATACGGATTCTTATGAGATGACGCAAGAGGCAGACTGCCATATTATCCGTGGAAAGCGCATGATTTATACAAGAGAGGATGCCATCAGGGACAATGCAGTGCTGCTTGCAGATTTACCAGAGAAAGAGAAGGAGCAAAAAATACAGGAGATTGTGCAGGAGAGACAGGCGTTTTATGACAAATTTCCCACAGGTGAAATTCGAATTACGCAGGCACAGGCAGTTTCCGTGGAAGATGCCGCCAGTGAAATGAAGCAGGAACTGTCAGAACACGATGTTAATGTATCGGACATTATCGTCTCTGAGTTTCCCAAAGGACTGTATCTTCGCGCAGAGGAAGGAACGGCATGGGATTGCGAAGTGAAGGAAGTCTATTTTGTAGACAATGGTCTTGGCGGTGTATTCGTTATCACTGCAAGCTATATCGTCGAGGCAGAAGAGGGAACGGGAGCCAGATTTCATTCCATGATTGAGACTTTCAGAGTATTGGCGTATGCGGAAAATCCCGAAGAAACTTTGTCAGAAGATGCTCAGGAGATCAAAAGCATTGCGGAAAATTTTGTGGCGGCATACTTTGGCGGCAATACAGACGCCGTTCAGCGCTATTTATCCAGTCCCTATGAATGGGATATAGAAGTTTATAAGGGCTTGGACGCAACTGGCGCAGGCACAATAAGCGGGCTTACACTGAAAGGACTGGCTGATACAGGTATAAAAGAAATTGGAAGTACACACGTTATTTCTTTTGAATTTAGGGACAGTAATCATGAGGATATGTTTCTGTATCTGACGATTGAATTTATCAAGCAGGAAGACGGATGGAAAATACAGTTTTATGGATTAGAGGGATAAACAAGTAATATTACGCTTGTTAATTCCCCGCACCTCCCATATAATAGACTAATGGGAGGTGCTTTTATTATGGGAATCTATCTGAATCCAGACAATGAGGGATTTTGGGAAGCAGTCCGATCTGAAATCTATGTAGATAAAACGGGATTAATAGCCCACACCAACAAATGTGTCGGTACACAGCAAAAATATATCTGCGTCAGTAGACCGCGGCGTTTTGGAAAGTCAATGACACTAAAGATGCTTGCGGCATATTACAGCCGTGGATGTGATTCTGCTGATTTGTTCCGGGGACGCCAGATCGAAAGAGAACAGACCTTTTTGCAGTATCTGAATCAGTTGGATGTGATTTATCTAAATATGCAACAGTTTTTGATCCGTGCAAGAAAGCAGGAAGTGACAGAATATCTCGAATGGAATGTCATTGAGGAACTTCGTGAAACATATGGAGACCTGTTTTCAGAGCGCATTACGGTACTGGCGGAGGTGCTGGAAAAAATTTATGTAAAGACAAAGAAGAAGTTTGTGATTCTGATTGATGAGTGGGACTGCGTGATGCGTGAGCGGCAGGAGTCCGAGGCGATGCAGAGACAGTATCTTGATTTCCTGCGGGACCTGTTAAAAGACCAACCCTATGTCGCGCTTGCCTATGTGACTGGGATTCTTCCAGTGAAAAAATACGGGCAGCATTCTGCACTGAATATGTTTTGGGAATATTCGATGACAGATCAGAAAACGTTGGAACAGTATACGGGCTTTACAGAGGCGGAAGTAAAGGTGTTATGCGATCAGTATGACATGGATTTTAATGAAATGGGCAGTTGGTATGATGGATACTGTTTTACGGAATTTCGCCATATTTACAATCCGCGTTCTGTTGTGGAAGCGATGGTTTGCCATAGATTATCAAACTATTGGACTTCCACTGAGACCTATGATGCACTCAAAATCTATATTGACATGGACTTTGACGGACTTCGGCCGGATATTTTGCTGATGCTCGGCGGCGGACGCGTCAGGATCAATACGCGCAGCTTTCAGAATGACATGCGCAATTTTCACACAAAGGATGATGTGCTTACACTGTTGGTTCATCTGGGATATCTGGGATATGATTCCAAGACACAGGAGGCGTTTATTCCCAATAGGGAAATTATCGGCGAATTTGAGAATGCCATGAGCGTAGGCGGATGGTCTAGGATCATGCAGGTGTTAAAAGCGTCTGAAGAACTGTTGGAAGATACATTGAGAGGAGATGCGGACAGTGTAGCCGCTGGACTCGACAAGGCACATATGGAAGTCGCTTCAATCCTGACGTATAATGATGAAAATGCACTTGGAAGCGCGATTGGCCTTGCGTATTATAGCGCGAGAAAGGATTATAAACTGATACGCGAGCTTCCGGCTGGGAAAGGCTTTGCAGATGTGGCATTTCTGCCACTGCCGCACACGAACAAACCGGCAATTGTAGTGGAACTCAAATATGACAGAAGTGTCAGTGCAGCGATACAGCAGATTAAGGACAGGCAGTACATGCAGGCGTTTGAAAATTATACAGGAGAAATCCTGCTTGTCGGCATCAATTATGAGAAAGATAATCGAAAGAAGCCACATCACTGCATCATCGAGAAAGTACGAAAAGATTCTTGCAGTTTTCATTGATTCTGGTATAATGAGAAAATAGTTATATATTGATAAAGCAAGTCACAAAACATAAAAGACGAAGTATGAGGTGAAACGAATGGAATTGAAATGGAAAACCTGTCTGCGTGCGGGAATCACACTGGGCGTACTGTTTTTGATGATACATTACTGGACCGCTTTTACAGGCTTGGCAGGCGTGGCGCTCGGCGCGGCAAAGCCGCTGTTCTGGGGCTGTGCCATCGCGTATGTCGTCAATATCCCAATGCAGTTTTTGGAGCGCCATGTGGCGCCAAAGTGCAAAAAAGAAGCCGCAAAAAAAATGTGCCGTCCGATCTGCATGCTGCTTGCATTTTTGTGCATATTTCTGATTGCGGTACTGATTGTACAGATGATTGTGCCAGAGCTGATTGGCTGCCTGCAAATCCTGTTAGAAGAACTGCCGGGTGTTCTGGACAACATCGTTGTCTGGATGGAGGACAATCTACAGATCAGTGCCTTTTTGTCAGCGGAGAACAACATGTTTCAGGGCAGTGAGACAGACTGGCAGGAGACCTTCACAAAAGTCATAAACATTTTACTCAATGGTCTCGGCGGTGTGATGGGGGCGGCGACAAGTATTATTTCGTCTGTATTTTCCACCGTTGTCACCCTGACAGTCGGGTTGGTTTTTGCCATTTATCTGCTGGTTGGCAAGGAGCGGCTGGGCGGACAGTTCCGGCGGCTGTTTGTGCGGTATCTGCCAGAGAAGATGACGAAAAAATTTTACTATGTTGTGGACGTTCTGGACCAGTCGTTTCACAGTTTTATCGTGGGTCAGTGTACCGAGGCTGTCATTCTCGGACTGCTCTGCATGGGCGGTATGCTGCTTCTGCGGCTGCCATACGCTGCGATGATAGGCTGTCTGGTAGGCTTTACGGCGCTCATTCCGATTGCAGGTGCCTACATCGGTGCGATCGTCGGTGCATTTATGATCTTTACGATCTCACCGATAAAAGCCATTATATTTATTGCGTTTCTGGTAGCTTTGCAGCAGCTCGAAGGCAATCTGATCTATCCGCGCGTGGTCGGCTCCTCAATCGGACTGCCGGGTGTGTGGGTGCTTGCCGCCGTGACCGTTGGCGGCGGTGTCATCGGTGTCGGCGGCATGCTGCTGGGCGTTCCGCTGGCAGCGGCAGTTTACCAGCTTTTGAAAAATGACATGAATGCATCCGGTACGCGCTCTAAATAAAATCTGCCGTGCGTATCGGGCAAATGACAGGATGCAGATTTAATTCAAGATAAACTGTGCGGAAATGCTGTATTTGTCAAAATCTCCGCTTGCCCTGAAATCCACGATTTCCGTTTGGATTCTGTAGCTGCCGGCTTCCAGTGTACCATACAGCCATTCCCAGTTTAGCTCCTGTTTGGTGGAATTCTGTTTGGGAATGCTGTATGCAATTTGGTGAAATCCATAGTCTCCGGTGACGGCGACAGGAACTGCTTCCCACTGATTATTTTTTAGAACTTCCAGCGTAAAAGCGTCCCCATATTCCAGTTCGCCGGTGGGCGCTTTTGCATCATACTGGCGAAACACAAGCGTTGCGCCTGCCGGGGTTATTTTTTCCAGTGTCAGATAAAGCCCGATTTTATCCAGCTCGTCTTCAGGCGTGCGAATGTATGCGCCGCCCTCTTTATCAGAAGCGTCATAGGAGAGCGTGCCAAGAATGTCCATCGCCTGTTCACTGTATTCTTCCCACCAGCCCTCCACGTTGTATGTGAGGGCGACAATGCCAGCATAATCCTCTTCGAAAGCGATAAAATCCCAATAGGTATGATTGTCATAGGTGCCAATATGAGCCGGATTTCCGGCAATGGTGGCAGTTTCCTCATAAAGTCCTGTCCCGCAGACGCCAAAGGAGTCTGCATAGACAAGCTCGATGCCGCTGTCTTCTGCGCCTTCTGGATAGAAACGGATGCCATACAGACCACTCAGCAGCTCATCGCTGTCTGGCGGGCAGGTGTTAAAGAGCCAGCCATCGGGAATGGACAAGGAGATTTTTCCGTAGGGTCCGCCCTGCTCAGCCAGCGTGTTTGCGGAGTGCAGAGGGAGACTGCACAATGCAGACTGCTCAGCAGCTTCGGTTTCATTGTACGGCACAGGATAATTGGTTTCCTCTTCGCTGCTGGATGCGTCATTTGAAAATGCGGCGATATCTGTTGGCTGGTCTTCGCTGCTGCCTATTGTATTTGCAGAATAAGTGCTTCCGCAGCCAGACAGTACTAGGATGATGGATAAAGTGGATGACAATAATAAAATAGAATGTTTTTTCATAATAGATGAACTCCTTTCTGTGAGAATGATAAAGCTATATATAGTCTATATTACAAATGAGGGAAAAAACAGTAGCAGGTTGCAGTTCCTTATCGGATATTGTGAAAAACAGTATAGTGTGATAAACTTTAGGGCGTGTTTGAAAAACGATATGTAATTGTAGGAAAATGAAAGGAAATAGTATCATGGCAGTAGGAAATTATAAAGTACAAAAACTTCACAAGCCCGTTGACTGGGTGGTTGAGGTGCCGGGGTCAAAGAGCATGACGAACAGAGCACTGCTGATGGCGGCGCTTGCAGATGGAACGACGACATTGAAAGGCGTGTTGTTCAGTGAAGATTCGAGAAATTTTCTCGGTTCGCTAAAGTCCCTTGGCTTTCAGACAAAGATTGATGAGAATGCAAAAATCGTCACAGTGCAGGGATGTAATGGGACCATTCCCGTCACATCCGGGGAAATTTACGTCGGAAGCGCTGGCACTGCCGCAAGATTTTTGACGGCAATGCTTGCCATGGCAGAGGGCACATTTGTCATAAATGCTTCGGAGCAGATGAAAAAACGCCCTATGAAACCATTATTTAAAGTATTAGAGGAGCTGGGAGCAGAGATTGTCTGTCTTGACAAAGAAGGCTTTCTCCCTGTGCAAATAAAGGGAATCAGAGGAAGACGGCCTGCGGATGAGAGATGCAGTGTAAAACTCGATATCAGTGAAAGTACGCAGTTTCTAAGCGCTTTGTTGTTGGTTTCATCTATGATAAAACAAGGGCTTCACATCGAAATCACAAGTGCGCGCAAGGACGGCTCCTACATACAGATTACGCGCAAAATGATGGAACAATTCGGTGCAGTGGTGGCGTTTGACGGTGAACGGTATCATATAAAAAGTGGTATGAAATATCAATCAGGCTGTTATCAGATCGAGCCGGATGTCTCGGCAGCCTGCTATTTCTATGCGGCGGCGGTACTGACAGGCGGCAGGACGGTGGTAAAAAATGTCACATGGAATTGTATGCAGGGCGATTTAAAATTTTTAAAACTGTTGGAGAAAATGGGGGCAGAGGTCAACGATACACCGGATGGTATCGAAGTGAGAGGCGCTTCAAATGGTAAATTAAAAGGCATCACGGTCGATATGAAAGATTTTTCAGACCAGACGATGACGCTTGCAGCGCTGGCCCCCTTTGCAGACAGCGATGTCCGTATTGAGAATATTGGACATATTAGACTGCAGGAATCAGATCGTATTCATGCGATTGCAACCGAACTTACGCGCCTTGGCATTGCCTGTGAGGAGGAGAAGGATGCCATAACAATTCATCCCGGCACGCCCAAGCCGGCAGTTATCCAGACCTATGAGGATCACCGCATGGCGATGGCATTTTCGCTGGTCGGACTGCGCGTAGCTGGGATCGAGATTTCTAATCCAATGTGCTGCCGGAAAACATTCGAAACTTATTTTGAGGTGCTCGACAGCCTGTGCAGCAGACCATAAAACGTTGTCATACATTTGAGTACTTTCTAATATATTTTAATAAAAATTTTAGAGGGCAGTTTATGCTTGGCAAAAGTAATGATGTGAATGATGCACAGACAAGCGGTGTACTGATTCAATATCTGCGGGAGATCAGTGCATATTTGCGGGAAATGAATATTTCAAGAAAAACGACAACACTGGCAGCAGCAGTTTTGGTGCTTGCAGGACTTTTGGGGATCCGTTACAGAGAGGAGGGAACACTGCTACCCACCAGCTCAAGCGCAGCGGGCAGAGAACTGCCGATATACTGCGTGCAGACAGAGGAACCGAAGATAGCATTGACGTTTGATGCTGCGTGGGGGAATGACGATACGAAGAAAATCATGGAAATATTGAAAAAGCATGATGTGAAAGTGACGTTTTTTATGACAGGGGGATGGGTAGAATCCTATCCTGACGATGTCAAGATGATTCTCGCTGAGGGGCATGACCTTGGCAACCACAGCCAGAATCATAAAAACATGAGCCAGATTTCAGATTCTGAGAAAGAAAAGGAGCTGATGTCTGTACATGATAAAGTGAAAGAGCTCACAGGATATGATATGTTTCTGTTTCGGCCGCCGTATGGTGACTATGATTCAAAGCTGATTCGCGTTGCAAGGAAATGCAACTACTATGCAATTCAATGGGATGTGGACAGTCTTGACTGGAAAGATTATGGGGCGGAGTCGATTATTAAGACAGTCACGCAAAATAAGCATTTGGGGAATGGATCGATTATACTTTGCCATAATGGTGCCAAATACACTACCGAAGCCCTAGACACACTTATTACAACTTTGAAGGACGCGGGTTATGAGTTTGTGCCATTATCTGAGCTGATTTACAGAGACCGCTACCATATGGACCATGAGGGGAGGCAGATTCCAGACAACAAAAAGAACTGAAATTTACATATTAAAAACAACAAAAACGAACAGAATAATCTGCTCGTTTTTTGTTATTTTTAATAGATCCGCTTGATAAGCAGGGCATTGTTGCCCGCCCGCAGTGACAGTATAGATTAGTTTGCTGCTTCCTCAGTAGCAGTAGCTGCTTCTGTACCAGCCTCGTCTGTAGCTGCCTCTGTGCCAGCTTCTGTATTCACTTCGTCTGTGGCTGCTGTCTCTGTGCCAGCTTCTGTGTTCACTTCGTCTGTGGAAACGGTCTCTGTCGGTGTTGTCTCAGGAGCAACGGTCTCTGTAGCAGGAACTGTGGACTCCTCAACAGGAGCAGTAGTCGTATCAACAACATCTGTCTCAACAGGAGCAGTAACATCATCTGCTGATGAACCACATGCTGTAAGCATTGCTGCGCCTAATGTAAGTGTCATAACTGTAGCTAAAATTCTTTTCTTCATAATAATTCTCCTCCATGTCGCGCAATCGCGCGTGCACTATGTAGTGCGAATATAAATTTCAGGAATAAGTTTTTGTTTTCATTCCTGTTGTGCCTTACAAGTGATTATTATACATAAATTTTTGCAAAGGTCAATAGAAAATTAAAAACTTTATTCATTTTATATTTACTTTATATTTACCGTACGTTCACAAACCGTTCACAAATAGCGTGAAAAGTCACAAGAAAACCTGCTGGAATCTAGTAATAATGCCTTAAAACAGCTTTTTTATTTGGTCGTGTCTTCCTGATGATAATAAATAATACTCTCCGGCGGAATCTCGAGATTTTCCACATCGGGTTCTGGCTCCGGCGTTGGAACAGCGCTTCCGCAGCTAGGACAGAACGAGGAGGACATCGCAACCTCAATGCCGCAGTTAGGACATTGTTTTGCGCCCTTGACAGCGATGATTTCTGATTTGAGACGGGCAATCTCAGCGTATGCATTGGACACCGCAGTGTATTTCTCGCTGAGCACAGAATCGGGGAACAATTGTCTTTTCTCGTAGACAGTCTTTCCGATTTCGAGACAGAGCTTATTGATGATATCTTCCTGCGCACCAATCTGGCTGTTCAAACTGGAAATCCCAGCCGCCTCTTTTGCCTTTCTTGCAATGGTGGAACCTACTTTGTTGATAAAATCCATGGTATCTCCTTTTATTTCAATATTAAATATTGTGCAAATCCGTCTGCACCTATATAATAAAATATGACGGTATGGGTGATAAAAGACGCCCTAGAGCGTGTTTGAAAAGGAGACAATCAAATTATGTCAGTGAAGATTTTTGCGATGACGCATAAACCATTTGAAGTACCCGCGGATCCTATGTATATTCCGCTGCATGTCGGGCATATACATGCCAGAGAGGAGTTTGGCTACATCGGTGATGACACAGGTGACAATATCTCAGAGTTCAATTGTTATTATGCCGAGCTTTCCGGTGTGTACTGGGTATGGAAAAATTATACCGGTGCAGACTGTGTGGGCATCTGCCACTACCGGCGTTTTCTTACAAGCGAGGAGGGATATGCTTTCACAGAGGCAGAGTACGAGCGGATTTTAAGCAGCTATGATCTTGTGACGACCAAGCAGTTAGAGCTTCCCGGCTCTTACAGAGACGGCTTTGCGGCACATCACAAGGTAGATACACTCGATGAGACAGGGCGGATTATCGCAGAGCTGTATCCTGAATATTATGACACCTTTGTCAGTTTGGTGCATCAGAACAAGACTTATTTCGGCAATATGATGGTGGCAAAAAAGGCGCTTTTTGATGCGTACTGTGAGTGGCTGTTTGCCATTTTTTTCGAACTGCAAAAGCGCATTGATCTTGCGTTTGAGGATGATTATCACAAGCGGGTCTTTGGATTTATCTCTGAATTTTTGTTATATGTATGGGTGACGGCGAACCAGTACAAGGCATATGAGTGCAGGGTTGCCATCATTGGAGAGAAGAAGGAGACCAGCGAAGTCACGGCGAGGATGGCAGAATTTTTTGAGAAGAGGGATGCAGTGGGGGCAAAAACTTATTTTGAGGAAGTCTTAAAACAAAGACCGGACATTTTGATGGAAGCATCCGATCTCAACGGAGAGTGCAAGCTCTGTCTCCAAGCGGTTTCGACAGCCAATCTCGAGCGCTCGGCGTATGGACACTGTTTTCTCGACCACATTCATACATATGTGGAGGTCATACAGTATTTTAGAGGGCTGAACAGCATCGCCTCAAAGGCAGTCCGCGCCGTGATGACAGCGCAGGAGGCACAGTGCCAGACGGCAAAGACCGCGTATGTCCAGACAATTGAAGAGAAGAGCTGCGGCGCGTCCGAAGACGGCATGACTACATGGACGACAGAACTTGCACTGCGCGCAGCAATCCGCTTATACGCGCCGAATCAGGATTGTGCAGACAGGGCGTTTGCATTGGTTTCTGACGCTTTCCTGTTTGGTTGAGGATTTTTATGGCAGGAATGACTGAAATGTAAAAATTAGCACTTGTAATAAGTTCTGATTTAGCATAGAATAATGAGTGGGTATGCACAGAGGGGCCCTGAAAGGGAAAGTGTGATATCCATGATCAAAAAAATATTAAAAAAGAAAAAGAATAAAGGTAAAAAGTATTTATGTGTAGTATGTGTTCTGGTCTTTTCGCTGTTTGAACCAGTACTGTTGTGCGGCTGTGCATCCACGCAGGATGAAGTGACACTCGAGCTGGCCAGACAGGAAAGCACAGTGCCCCAGAATATGACACAGATGTCAGAACCCGAAATGGAGACAGACACCGCGCCAAAGACAGAATCAAAAATTGAGACGGATAAGAATATGGAGATGCAGCAAGAGCAGCAGCTATACGTCTATCTCTGCGGCGCAGTGGCGCTGCCCGGTGTCTACTGTCTTGCAGAAGGCAGCCGTCTCTATGAGGCAGTGGAGCTTGCAGGCGGATTGACACAGGATGCCGACGAGAACTGTCTCAATATGGCAAGGCAGATCACGGACGGAGAGCAGATCGTGGTGCTTACGCTTGAGGAGGCGGCTTCGCTCAAGGAGGCTGGCACTTACCAGTATCCGCCAGCGGCAGATGTGCAGGCGTCCGCCCCGCAGGGAGCAGGTCTTGTCAATATCAACACTGCCACCGTGCCAGAACTGACATCTGTGTCAGGCATCGGTGAGAGCAGGGCGCAGGCGATTATTGACTACAGGGAGAAAAACGGCAGGTTTGGCAGCATTGAGGACATCAAGAACGTAGACGGCATCAAGGACGGACTTTTTTCGAAGATAAAGGATAAAATAACGATTTAATAATATGAATGTAAAATCAATGGGAGATTCTAGTGATGGGAAAAAAGGTTTTGGTAGTAGATGATGAGAAGCTGATTGTAAAAGGACTTCGTTTTAGTCTGGAACAGGATGATATGGAGGTCGAGTGCGCCTATGATGGAGAAGAGGCGCTCGAGATGGCAAAGCGTAATAAGTATGATCTGATTCTGCTGGATATCATGCTGCCAAAACTGACAGGGCTGGAAGTCTGCCAGCAGATCAGGGAATTTTCGGATGTGCCCGTCATCATGCTCACAGCAAAAGGCGAGGACATGGACAAAATACTCGGACTCGAGTATGGCGCTGACGATTATATTACCAAACCCTTTAACATTCTGGAGGTAAAGGCGCGCATCAAGGCAATCATACGCAGGACCGGCGCAAAGACAAAGGAATCCGTGGATAAAAAGACACAGATCATTGAGGCGGGAGACTTGAGGCTTGACTGTGAGGGCAGGCGTCTGCATGTCAATGGCAAGGAAGTCAATCTCACCGCCAAAGAATTTGATGTGCTGGAACTGTTGGTGCTCAATCCCAACAAAGTCTATGGCAGGGATAATCTGCTGAAACTGGTCTGGGGAGAGGATTATCCCGGCGACGTGCGGACAGTGGATGTGCATATCCGGCGTCTGCGGGAAAAGATTGAGCCAAATCCAAGTGAGCCTAAGTATGTACACACCAAATGGGGCGTAGGATACTATTATAAATAGGAGAACGGCGTGAAAAAGCTTTGGGAAAAGATGAAAAAAGGAAAAGTTTTTACAAGCTTTAGAAGTCTGAAGACAAGAATGTTCTGCATTATTATGGCAGCGGGAATCGTGCCATGTATTGTGCTTCATTTTGGTATCCTTGAGCGCTATCTGGACAATACGATCGCGACAAGGACCAATGAAGTCCAGACGCAGGTAAAGATTATTGCGGATCATTTGATTACATACAATTATATGCTCGACAGCAGCAGCGAGGTTGTCAATGCGGAGCTTTCACAGCTGTCCAATCTCTATGACGGAAGGGTGCTGATTGTCGACAGCGGTCTGAAGATTATCAAGGATACTTATGCTGTCAGCGAGGGAAAGATTATTATTTCTGAGGCGATCATCAAGTGCTTAAAGGGTGAGGGTGCCTCAGACAGTCTAAAGGATGCAGGCTATATTGAGATCGTTGTGCCGATTGAGGAAAAGTTTGAGGGCAAGTCTCATGTGCTGGGGGCGATGCTGACCAGCGTGTCCACAGACAGTATCCGAAATGGCTATGAGTATATCCAGAGCCGGGCTTTTTTGCTGGAGCTGCTCTCGATGGTGGTAATCTTTGGCATTGCCCTCCTGCTGAGCCGCAAGATGTTAAAGCCTTTTGAGAAAATTACAGATGCGATCAATGATGTGAAGAACGGTTTCACCGATGAGGAGATCAGCGTCACGGACTATATCGAGACAGAGAATATCGGAGACGCCTTTAACCAGATGATGGGCAGAATGAAAGTGCTGGACGATTCCCGTCAGGAGTTTGTGTCCAATGTCTCCCACGAGTTAAAGACACCGCTCGCCTCCATGAAGGTGCTGGCGGATTCACTGATCACACAGCAGGACGTGCCTGCGGAGCTGTACCGTGAGTTTATGACAGATATCGCAGAGGAGATTGACAGGGAGAACAAGATCATCACAGATCTGCTCTCGCTGGTCAAGATGACAAGAACCTCGGCGGATATCAACGTCGATACAGTGGATATGAACCAAGTGCTGGAACTGCTGTTGAAGCGTCTGGGACCCATTGCGTCGAGGGCGGATGTTAAGCTGGTCTTTGAGAGCCGCAGACCGGTGATTGCAGAAGTGGATGAAGTCAAGCTCACACTGGCGCTTACGAATCTGGTAGAAAATGCGATCAAGTATAATGTCAAGGGCGGCTGGGTGAAGGTGATACTCGATGCGGATCACCAGTATTTTTCCGTAGAAGTATCTGATTCTGGCATTGGTATTCCGCAGGAGTCGATTGAGCATATTTATGAGCGTTTTTACAGGGTAGATAAATCCCATTCCAAAGAGATCGGCGGTACGGGACTAGGACTTGCCATTACCAAGAGTGCGATTCTGAGGCACAGAGGAGCGATCACCGTAAGCAGTGAGGAGGGGGTAGGGACTGTATTCCGAGTCAGGATACCGCTTACCTATATCGCGCAGTAGCCTAATTGGGCAGGAATGAGGGATTCGTATGGTTTTAAAACCTTTGAGGAGATATCGCAGGTTTTGGCTTCTGCTTGGTATGCTGTTTTTTCCAGTGCTTCTCATGACTGGATGCAGCCACGCAGAACAGAAGGGGACAGCCGTCGATATTTCCTATCTGAATAAAAAAGAGACAAAGCTTGTGGCGGAGACACACTATCTTGAAAGCACGGACACGAAGGATATGATTGTGGAGGTGCTGACACTTTTGTGCTCTGTGCCGGATAATAAAGAATTGAAGGCAACACTCACAAGCGGGATTAATATTATAACGTACTCCTATGACGGGGAGCAGGTCATCGTGTCCCTTGGAGAGAAATATAAGGAACTCTCAGGGACGACAGAGGTATTGACGCGGGCAGCGCTCGTCAGGAGCCTGACCAATATACCGGATGTAAATTATGTGATGCTCACCGTCAACGGAGAGTCTTTGACAGATTTGTCGGGGAATGCGATTGGCGCCATGACTGCGGACATGTTTGTGAACAATGCCGGGACGCAGGTCGAGAAGGTTGAGAGCAAAGTGACGCTGCGGCTGTATTTTGCCAATGAGACAGGGGACGGGCTTGTGGCGGTGAACAGAGAGCTGACGCACAATGCCGATCTGTCGAATGTACCGATGGAAAAGCTGGTCGTAGAACAGCTTATCAGTGGACCGGCAAGCGACGAGACGTTTCCGACGGTCAGTCCAGATACAAAGCTGGTCAACATTACGGTCAAGGACGGCGTGTGTTACCTGACATTTGACAGCACGATGCTCACGGCAGTGAACAATGTGACAACGGACGTGACAATCTACTCGATTGTCAATTCGTTGGTGGAGCTAAGCAATATCAATAAAGTGCAGATCTCGATCGATGGAAATAAAGACGGGAAATTCCGGGACAAGTACGAGGCGTCCACAATCTTTGAGAGAAATCTGTCCTTAGTGAATTAACAGCAAATATTTTATATATAAAAACGTTAAATAGAAAGGTTAAGATGAATGAGAAGACCACTTTGCTGCGTCTGTGTGGCATTTGTGGTGACTGTGTTCATATATTTACAGATGAATCCCACACCGGCGCCCACTCTCTGCCTAGAAGAGGGCAGTAATGTGACTTTGCAGGGCAAGGTCGTGCAGAAATACGTGCAAAAGGATGAATTGGTGGTGCAATTGGACCATGTGAGTGCATCGCAGCCAAAGCAGAAAATAGATGGCAGGGTTTTGTGCTATCTTGAGCTGGGGGAGCGCGGGGACGTACCCAAGGCGGGAAGCGTCATTGCAGTGGCGGGAAAGGTTTCTGGCTTTGGCAGGGCACGCAATCCGGGAGAATTTGACGCGCAGGGATATTATCAGATTCTGGGCGTGGCGTTTCGGCTCTACAAGGCAGAGGTGATCGCGCAGGGCAGCAGCTATTCGGGCTGCCGGGAGTATTTATACCAGATCAGGCGTTCTCTTGAGGGGGTTTTTGACAGGGTGCTTGCGCCCAAGGATGCTTCGGTTATGAAAGCAATCCTTCTTGGCAGCAAGTCGGGGCTTGACGAGGAGAGCAAACAGCTTTTTCAAAAGAGCGGCATTGCGCATATTTTTGCGATTTCAGGTCTTCATATCACAATGCTTGGCATGGGGTTTTATCACATTCTGCGAAAGCTCTGGATACCGCAGCCGCTGTGTGCGGTGGTGTCTGTCGGCGTGATGGCTGCCTATGGAGAGATGGTTGGCATGAGCAGTTCGGCATACCGGGCGATACTGATGTTTGGATTGCAGCTGGCGGCGCAGATGCTGCGGCGGACTTATGACATGCTGACGGCGCTGGCGGTTGCTGCTATGCTGATATTGATGGAGGAGCCGCGGTATCTGTACCATTCGGGTTTTCAGCTTTCCTTTGGCGCAATTCTTGGGATTGGGTGCCTGTCAGAGATCATAAAACCTGTGCGGTGGAAGTTTCTGGAGCCGCTCAGTGTAAGCGTTCGTATTTTTCTGGTGCATTTTCCTATAATGCTGGCTGCTTATTATGAATTTCCGGTGTACTCATTTTTGCTGAATCTGGTGATTATTCCTGCGATGTCTGTTTTGATGGCGGCAGGACTTGTCTGTCTTGGCGCTGGCAGTCTGCCGGCTGTGATTGGCTCTGTGCCGGCAAAAACCGCAGGAGGGCTTTGTCATTTGCTGCTTGCGGGATTTGAGCGGCTCTGCACAGTGTCGCTCAGGCTTCCGTTTGCAAACTGGGTTGTAGGGCGGCCGGATACATGGAGAATCTGTGTATTTTGTGCGGTGGTAGTGTATTTGTACGCCGCACACCAATATGGGGTGTTCTTATCGGCACGGGCGCCTGAAAGGGGCTTGTATCATACAAAAGGGGCGGTGCGCGGACAGGGAGAACAGACCGTGGGACTGCCTGCGGTTATAAAGTTTGCGGCAGTGCTTGCGGCGGTCACATTAATCAGTGAGAATCCGGCTGACGGCGTGTCTGTCACTTTTTTGGACGTGGGGCAGGGGGATTGTATCTGGATTGAGAGCGCTGGGGGCGAGCAGTTTCTGGTGGATGGCGGAAGCTCTTCAAAGAGCAAAACAGGGCAGTATACGATCGTGCCGTTTTTGAAATACAACGGAGTAGCCACATTGGATGCGGTCTTTCTGACACATCTGGACAGCGACCATATATCCGGTATCATGGAGATGCTAAAAGACAGCAGTCAGACAATGGATATCAGGATCAAGCGTCTGTGTATTTCTGATGCAGTCATAGAAGATGAACCGTATGAGGAGCTTCTAATGCTGTGTGAGCGCAGGCAGATTCCGATATACCGCCTGAAAGCAGGTGACAGCATGGAGGCGGGCGGGCTGCGCTTTGAAGTGCTGCATCCCAGTGCGGGCTACGAGACAGCCTCGCGCAATGCCTCTTCTCTTGTAATGAAACTGGAAGCCGAAGGGGTCACAGCGCTGTTGACAGGGGATGTAGAGGCAGACGGGGAGCAGGCGGCGGGACAGCTCTTACAGCAGAGCGGTTTTGCGGGCATTGACATCTATAAGGCAGCACACCACGGTTCGAAATATTCAAACACGCAGTCGCTGTTAGCGCAGCTTCAGCCAGAGACTGCAATTATTTCCTGTGGTGAGAACAACCGCTATGGACATCCGCACGCTGAGACCGTTGCGCGGCTGGAACAAACAGGGAGCGGCATCTGGATGACAAAGGACACAGGAGCCATTACCATACACATCAGGAAGGGATGTTATACGATAGAAACTTTTATAAATGATAGTTTGGCAGAACAGAAATGAGGGATGAAGCATAGAATGAAAAGGATAGCACAGGACATTAAGAGCGGCCAGTTCAGCCACCTGTATCTTCTCTGCGGGGAGGAGGCTTATCTGCGCAGGCAGTACCGCGATAAGCTGAGGGCTGCGTTGGTTCCGGCGGAGGATACGATGAATTGCAGTGTGTATTCCGGCAAGGATATCAACGCCGGCGAGGTGGTTGATCTGGCGGGGACGATGCCGTTTTTTGCGGAGCGCAGAGTGATCATCATCGAGAACAGCGGCTGGCTGAAAAATGGAAATGACCAGTTCCTTGCACTTGTCAAGGCGATTCCAGATACGACGTACTTGATCTTAGTGGAGGAGGAGACAGACAAGCGGAGCAAGCTTTACAAGGCAGTCACGGCGAATGGCTATGCGGCGCTCTGTGAAATACAGGACGAGGCGACACTCAGAAAATGGGTGATGGGGCTGTTAAAAAAGGAAAATAAACAGATTACGCCGGATGCGCTGAGTCTTTTGCTGGATAAGACTGGTACGAACATGGAGAATATCCGCCGCGAGGTGGAGAAGCTGGTGTGTTACAAATATTATGACGAGGGTATCACGGCATCGGATGTGGAAGAATTGTGCATTGTCCAGATACAGAACCAGATCTTTGACATGGTGGAGGCAGTCGCGCAGAAAAGGCAGAAACAGGCGTTAGGACTCTACTATAACCTGCTTGCGCTGAAAGAGGCACCCATGAAAATTCTGGCACTGATCGCCAGACAGTTCAATATGCTGCTGCAAGTAAAAGAAATGAAATCCAAGGGATATCATGAGAGCGACATTGCCAGACAGACAGGGTTAAATGCATATTATCTGAAAAAGAAATATATCCCGCAGGCAGCACAGTTCAAGCAGTCCCAGCTAGAGACTGCCCTGAGAGCCTGCGTGGAGGCGGAGGAGGCGGTCAAGACTGGCCGTATGCCTGACATGCTGAGCGTGGAGCTTATCATCGTGAGCCTGAGTGCAGAACAGGTGAAAGGAGTGTGAGAGAATGCCAAACGATCCAGTTATGCTATTGAGCTATATCAATCTGAAACTAAGAGACTATTATCCAAGCCTTGAGGCATTTTGTGAAGATACAGAGGAGGAGCTGCAAAAAATAGTAGACAAACTTGGACAAATTGATTATCATTACGACAGACAGAAAAATCAGTTTGTATGAAGCTGTTAGAATGGTGTAATAACAGGAGGCTAAGATTATGAAAAAATGGATACTGCCCTTGCTGGCAGCAGTTTTTGTGCTACAAGGGTGTGCAGACAAGGAAACGCAGACCAGTGCAGCAGCAGAAAGCACTGTGGCGGCAGTGGAGGAGGAGCACAGCGAAGGAGAGTCAAGGAGTACGATATTAGAAGAGAAACTTGAGAAGGAGGCGCGGAAACGGGAGGAAGCGGAGTCTGCGCAGACAGAGGCGGCAGGGATTACGTTCACGGACGATATCGGCAGGACGGTCACAGTGGAGAGCCATGACAGGGTGATCACGCTGATCGGCAGCTTTACGGAACTATGGCTGCTTGCGGGCGGTGACGTGGTGGGCGCTGCCAATGATTCATGGACCAGCTTCGATCTGAATCTGGGGGAGGATGTAGTCAACGTCGGCTCGCATCTGGAACCTGATATCGAGAAAATCATTGCCGCAAAACCAGATTTCGTGATTGCCAGTGCCAACACAGAGGCGGACATGGATATCGAGAAAATTCTGGAAAATGCCGGCATTACGACAGCGTATTTTTCCGTGTCGAACTTTAATGAATATATGAACATGCTGGAAATCTGTACAGATATTACGGGCAGAGAGGACTTGTATCTCCAAAACGGAATCGAGGTCAAAAATCAGGTGGATGCAGCGCGGGAGCGCGTGAACCAGAGAAATCTTGAGGGAAAAAAAGCACCCAAAATCGTCTTTTTGAGGGCGAGTGCATCGAGTGTCAAGGCAAAAGGAAGCTATGGCAATGTCGGCGGAGAAATGCTTGCGGAGCTTGGCTGTATCAATATTGCTGACGATGATGACAGTCTGCTTGATGACCTGAGCATGGAGGCGGTGATTGCCGCTGACCCGGATTTTGTCTTTGTGACAACACAGGGCAAAGACGCCAAGGCAGTCCAGCAGAACATCGAGAATACACTGCTGAACAATCCTGCGTGGAGTAAGCTCACTGCTGTGAGGGAGGGCAGGTACTATGTCCTTGAAAAGGAACTGTACAATTTAAAGCCAAATGCGAGATGGGGAGAGGCCTATCAAAAGCTTGCCGACATCCTGTACGGTGAGGATTTTTAATAAAAGAAATAGTAATGCCCTTCTTCATCTGAAAATTCTTTGAGGCGGACATCAAAGACTTCTTCTATAATGTGCTGCCGCAGACATTCCTGTGGGGTTGCTGTGGCAGCTATCTTTCTGTCCTGCATAATGACAAGCGTGTCAGAAATCTCAAGTGCCTGTCCAATGTCATGAAGGACGAGGATCACGGTTTTTCCCTGTGCCTTTAGCTGTGCAAGCATCTCCATAAAAGCCCGCTGTCCATTTAGATCAAGGTAGGTGGTGGGCTCATCGAGGACAATATAGTCACAGTCCTGCGCGAGTGTCATTGCAAAGAAGGCGCGCTGGCGGATTCCGCCGGAGAGCGTGTCTGCATACTGTGCAGCGTAGGGTGACACCTGTGCGAAATCCATCGCATGTGCAACGATTTCGATATCTTTTTTGGACTTTCTGCGCGCAAACCCAAGATGCGGGAACCGCCCGTGTTCCACCAGCGTTTTCACAGGCAGCGCTGGAATGATGGTGCGCACCTGCGGCAGAAATGACACCCTGCGCGCGCGTTCCTTGAACGGCATGGCAAGATAGTCTGCGCCGTCTAGGAGGATGGTGCCCGAAGTGACCTTGGAGGAACCGTTCAGGCATTGCAGAAGTGTGGTCTTGCCGCAGCCGTTTGGCCCGATGACAGTCGTGATCTCTCCTTTCTGAAAACAGACCGAGATCTGATTTAAAATAGGTACAAAATTACAGCGGATATCCACTTTCCGAAACTCAAGCATGGACTCTGCGCCCTCCTTTTTTGGAAAATAACAGATACAGGAAAAACGGCCCTCCGACAAAGGACATCAGGACACCGGCAGGCAGCTCAAAGGGGGAGAACAGGACACGTCCCAGAATGTCACAGATGAGGACAAAGCTGGCGCCAAGCAGAGCAGAGCAGGGCAGCAGAATGCGGGCGTCATTGCCAAACAGGCGGCGGCAGATATGGGGGACAATCAGCCCGACAAAGCTCAAAAGTCCGGCATAGCTTACCACACAGCCCGACAAAATGCTTGACAGGACGAGCAGAAACAGCCGCACAAGTATGACATGGAGTCCCAGCGAACGCGCAATGTCATCTCCCAGATTGAGCACATTCACAGATTTTGCCGCAGGAAAGGACAAAAAAAGCGCTGTAAGAATGGCGGCAGCGGGGAATTTCAGGCTGTCAAAAGTCAGTCCTGACAGGGAACCAATCATAAAGGTGGTGAGGTTTACGGTGATGTCCGTGTCGAGGAGTTTGATGGTGTTGATGCCTGCATTGAGGAAGCTCGACACTGTGATGCCGGCTAGAATGATGGTGGTGCGCGAGCTGTCAGCCGCATATGCCAGCCCAAAGATGGTGAGTGTCGTGAGCAGGGCACCAGCAAAGGCAGCAGCCGGAATACAGTATGAGGCGCCGCCAAACATCAGCGTGAGCATTACAGCAAAACCGGCGCCGGAGTTGACGCCGATGGTGTTTGGGCTTGCGAGGGAATTGTTCATGACACTCTGCAAGAGTACGCCGGCTGTGGCAAGTCCCATGCCGGCAAGGACTGCCCCCATGACGCGGGGGAGGCGGACCGTGTTCACTAAGATATAAGTAGTGGAATCCTTGTCAAGACCAGCCAGACACCGCAGGACACTGGCTGGATGGAGCGGGACACTCCCCAGCAGAATGCCCGCAAAGGTGCAGGCCAGAAGCAGCAGGACAAGGAGCAGTATTTTATGCTTTTGCATGGTAAAAGTTCTCCGTTTGGTGTGTACACATAGCTACTTTTATATAATGGCATATTTCCCTGCTGAAATCAAATATTATTTTCAGCGGATGATTAATCAAATAAAATTTTGTCTACCGTGACAAACTCGTAGCCCTGCCGTGTCATTTCGTCAACAACTATGATAGCAGCCTCGACGGAGGTATCATAATAATCATGCAGCAGGATGATGTCATTGTCGGAGACTTTGTTTAGGATGGTACTTGCCACCCGGTTTGCGTTGGCAGTGCACCAGTCGAGAGGGTCTACATTCCACAGAACAGGAAACATATTCAGGTCTGTCTCGAATTTTTTGTCCCACGATCCGTAGGGAGGACGCACATACTGTACTTCTGCACCGGTGATATCATGAAGAATCTCATTGGTCTGTATCAGCTCTTCCTTGAATTGGTTTTTGTTGGAGGAGGTGAGCTGTATGTGGCTGTAGGTGTGGTTGCCGATGAGATGACCTTCGTCGTGCATCCGTTTGATGAGATCAGGATGGAGTTCTGCGTGTTCCCCCGTGACAAAAAAGGTCGCTTTCACGCCGCGCTTTTTCAGTTCATCGAGAAGATGGGCGGTGTAGACAGGGTGCGGGCCGTCATCGAACGTGAGGGCGGCACGTTTGATGTCGGCGGGGGTCTGGGCAGTGGAGGCGATCGCCGGAATTGAATGCTGATAATAGAGCGGTCTTGCGATCGCTGTCACCGTCAGAAACATACATATAAGATATAAGATATTGAATATATGATTTGACTGCTTCATCTACAGAACCACCGCATTGTCATGTATTTGTGATAATGATATGCTGAGAAAGGAGGAAAGATTCCTAAATGTTTTGTTGTGGGAACAGTCAAATAATGGTATACTATGATATGAGAGACATCTCGCTGCAACCAGACAGGACTGAAAGGACAAAAAACGCTAAGAATAAAGAAAGGTATAAAATAGATGGAAAAGAATCGTAAATGGAATATATTTGAGGATCTGACTGCAAAATGTTATAAGGCGCTGGATAATGGGAATATTATCAATGAATGCTGGTATAGTGCATATGACACGCTGCTCGAAATCATCGAGGAGGAGCAGAAGAAACATCCGTGCGGCTTTAATGAGCTGGCAGAGATTGATGAGCGGACAGAGTATAAATATAATGTTCAGGGATGGGTCGATGACTACTTTAAGGAGCTGAACACGCTGGGGGATTATGACCGAGTATACAAGGATGGCCTGCGGCTGCTCGAAGCATTTCAGTGGGCGAAGCAGTCGTCCGTCCAGATTCGGATGCGCGTTGTCAATGCAATGGAGCGGATTGGCATGCATGATGCTGCCAACCGATTTAGTGAAGAGTGGGTTGGAGAGGAGCCAGACGACATCAACGCATTGTTTGCTTCGTTGATATTTGGCAAAAAGGAGAAAGAACATGCTTGAAAAAAATGTGAAACTTGAAAATAAGACGATCCTTGTGACAGGAGCCGCAGGATTTATCGGTGCCAATCTGATACAGACACTTCTGAAAAGTGTGGTCAATGTTACGATTGTCGGTATCGACAATATGAATGATTATTATGATGTATCCCTCAAAGAATTTCGCTTAAACCAGATCAGGGAGCTGGTGTCCGGCGGAAAAGGGAAGTTTATTTTTATCAAGGGAAATATCGCAGAACAAAAGGAGATCAGAGAACTATTTGAGACGCACAGGCCGCAGATCGTCGTGAACTTGGCGGCGCAGGCAGGCGTGCGCTACAGCATTGAGAATCCAGATGCCTATATCGAGTCCAATATGATTGGTTTCTATAATCTTCTCGAGGCATGCAGGCACAGCTATGACGGGGGCGCAGGCGGTGTCGAGCACTTTGTGTATGCGAGCTCTTCCTCGGTCTACGGAAGTAATAAGAAAATACCTTACGCGACAGAGGATCAAGTGGACAATCCGGTATCACTCTATGCTGCCACCAAGAAATCCAATGAATTGATGGCACATGCTTACGCAAAACTGTATGGCATTCCGTCTACAGGACTGCGCTTTTTTACAGTATATGGTCCGGCAGGGCGCCCGGATATGGCGTATTTTGGCTTTACAGACAAACTTGTCAGGAATGAGACGATCAAAATCTTTAACTATGGCAACTGTAAACGCGATTTTACTTATATTGATGATATTGTCACCGGGGTAATGTCTGTGATGCAGTGCGCGCCGCTTCCAAATGAGGATGGCGTGAAATACAAGATCTACAACATTGGCAACAACCAGCCTGAGAACCTGCTTGATTTCGTGGAAATCTTACAGGAGGAGCTAAAGCGTGCCGCTGTGCTGCCAGAGGAGTATGACTTTGAGGCGCATAAGGAGCTTGTGGGCATGCAGCCGGGGGATGTGGAGGTGACGTATGCCGATGTGAGCGGACTCGAGCGCGATTTTGGCTTTAAGCCCTCCACGGATTTGAGGGACGGACTACGCAGGTTTGCCTGCTGGTATAAGGAATTTTATCTGTAAGGAATTGTAGAAAAATAAGTGATGCAGATTGCGCAGGATATTTCTTCGAGAGTGCAGTACAAAAAACGTAGGCGTAGCGGGCTACGGCGAGGCTTTTTGTGCTGTGCTATCGGAGAAATAGCCAAGTCAAGATGCGTCAGTTATTTTCCTACAGTTCCTTATCATGTATTTTTATACAATTACCGCTTCCCTGTGATAATCCGTCACATCACTGCCTAACTTCTGGTACAGCTCCTCCACCGTGACACCCTGTTCATGGACAGCCAGCAGCTCGCTGTCTGTCACACCGATCAACGCCACAAATGAAACGGTTCCGTTTGGTGTCTCGATTGTCCGCAGTTCCTTGTCAGGAATCGTAATAAACCCTGTAATATTGGACTGCCTCTGTACATCAATCCCCTGTTTCTGCCCAGTGTAAATGTATTCATATGCCTGAAACAATTCCCCTGACGTAAATGTAATCCGCGCAATCTGCTGCAAGATGCTACAGATACATAGTATTTCTGCCTCCTCATCCGCATAGGCATCCTTTTTTAGCTTGAATGTAAATTCCATCCCATAACCACTGATTTCTTTTTCATCGGACTCCTTTTCATATAACTCCGTCAACCCAAACGTAACGAAATGCCAGTATTCCCCGCCATCATAGATGCTGACACCGTCGAGCGGGTCTTCTCCTCCCAGACACCATTTAATCAGCGTGCCATAATGTTTGGGGTTCTTCTGGTCTGGATAAACCCGCTCACATTCCTTCGTAATCGCATCCCAGCCAAATGTCTGTACTTCTCCGTTTTCTCTTTGTTCCACAATCCATATCCTCCTAGCTTCAAGTACCAATATTGTATCATAATTTTTATTATAGCACACTTTCTGATTCCGTGTATCCATTGATACTTTTTTCTATCGCCAGAACTGTTGACCAATTCTTATGAATTTCTTTCGCGAGCTCATAAAGCACTTGTGCAGCGGAGGACCGGTGGATATGCTCATTAAAACACATCACCTGACCTTTCTTTATTTCCAAAACTTTCATGTCTTCATCCTGTGCAGGCTCATAGCCCAGTATGATATCCCCTATCTGAAAATCGTCATAAAATTGCATCAGCCTTTGAATCAGCTTCTGTAAATTACATTTCAGCTCACTGTTCTGCATTGAATGGAATTGTTCTTCCAGAAAACTAAGCTCTATATCGCAATCTTCACCATCACAGCCAATCCAGATAAAGACATCTTTCATCTCCAGACCAATCAGAAGCTTTTTCAGAAAAATATTACAGGTGCGGGCATCCTGAAAATACCCATTCAGGCTCTCTATATCTGAATATGCCATCTCGACCACGGATTGTTTATCCTGTATGGGACTGCGCCGCAAAAAATGTGAAGAAATGATATCCGACTTATCAAATGTTATGTATCCGCCCACTATTCGATCGAGGTCTGTTTTCCTGACCTGAGTCAATATTATTTCCATGTATGTCATAAATCTACGGTCCTTTCAGTCCTTTATAATGAATATTTTCTAAATTCATTCTACCAGTTTTTGTCCTTTTGTGCTATATTTAAGATAGATTGCATCAAACCACATACAATCACTTTGAAAGGAAGGTATCGTTATTATGAGTTATCAGGAAATAGCAAAGAGCATGATTGACCGCCTGCCAGATGATAAAATGATATTCGTGATCAATATGCTTGAAGGTCTGGGGGAAATGTCCGGGCTTGACATATACCCGGATTTCAAGCCAAATGCAACGACAATAGCGGCTATGGCAGAAACGGACGAAATGATAAGAACAGGCAGTGGTCAGCATTTTGAAGGGTCAACAGAAGAATTATTCTCCCAAATTCTGGAGGAATAGCCCATGTTAAAATTAAACCTTACCACACAATTCAAGCACGACTTAAAGCTATGCAAGAAGAGGGGCTATAACATCAATCTGTTAAACGCCATAGTAAATACATTAAGAATACCAGCAGCACTTCCCCCGAAAAATAAAGACCACTCTTTAAAAGGGAAGTACTGGCACACACTCCGATCTGTTCGGGGAATAAAAACCCAGAATCACGCTATTTTTACGCAGGAAAGGAAGAACTCTTATGCAGGCTCATATCGTTGTAAAAGCACTGCTGCTCAATCACACTCTTAGAAAAGCACTGTTAATCCGCCGAAATCCTGATGATTTTGGCAACTGGGAGGGACCGGGTGGTGCTGTGGAAGAAAATGAGACTTTGGAGGAAGCGGTCATGCGGGAAGTTCTCGAGGAAACAGGACTTTCTGTGACTCCTGAACGGATTTTGTATGCTTCACTGGATAACATTCACGGAAAAAAGGTGGTTTTTCTCGTCTATCTTTGTTCCTTGAGAGTTAAAAGTTTGTACCACTAAGAAGCCAGTGAATCCCAGTAAATTCCTGACTTGTTCTGTTGCTTCTGAA
>ERZ808040.435-NODE-435-length-36753-cov-4.358818_pt1 | contig 36753 bp, 25 predicted proteins | sample MGYA00380191_ERZ808040 | MGnify/ENA primary metagenome ERZ808040 (study PRJEB31490, sample SAMN06133395) | mouse gut metagenome | isolation source: J6 | host: mice | place: China: Chengdu | collected 2015-05 ...
TATCGCCTATGAGCCTATCTGGGCCATCGGAACCGGTAAGGTAGCTACCACCGAGCAGGCACAGGAGGTTTGCAAGGCAATCCGCGACTGTATTGGGGAAATTTATGATGATGCCACGGCGGCGGCGATCCGTATCCAGTACGGCGGCTCTGTTTCCGCGTCCAGTGCTCCGGAACTATTCGCACAGCCGGATATCGACGGCGGCCTGGTGGGCGGCGCGTCATTAAAGCCTGACTTCGGCCAGATCGTCAATTATTGATTTGCTCCGCGGATGAATTGCAGGAACTGTAACTAGTACAGCATTGCTAATTAGGCAATGCTGTACTAGAATGTAAAAAGATACGATTGCAATGCAAAAAGCGCTGTAGAGGAGATATAAAAATCCTTCTACAGCGCCTTTTGTGTTTGAGGAGCATGAAAACACAGGATATCGTGCGCAGAAAACAGTGGCGGAGCTTTTTAAAATATGATATGCTTTACTGGAAATGTGCGGTATGCTTCGTGTATTGCACAGGAAACAGGGGGGATAATGATGGGTTACCATATCATAAATCATGGGGACGGACCTACCGCTTATTTTTATGCAGGGAAGGTAGGGACGGGGAATCCCGGTATGGGCGGTTTTGGCTTTGTATGGAATTGGATTAACATCTTTGGATTGATCACAATCGTGCTTCTGCTTCTTCCCAATATTATTTATGCCGTAAAACACAGGGACGAAAAGAATCTCTGTGAAAATAAATTTATGAATATTCTGGAGCAGGTGGGGCGGTATGGCTCCATGCTGTTTATGGTGGTCTGCCTGAAAAGCGGAGGGTTTTGCTTTTCCTCTACAGCGGCTTTCCTGGCATACTGTTTTGGAAATCTGCTGATCCTTCTGGCATATTGGGTTCTGTGGGGTGTGTTTTTCCATGTTTCAGGGAGAAGGGACGGAAGGCAGGATGGCGTTTCGGCGGTCTCCCTTGCAGGAAAAAGGGAGGTGCGGAGCACTGCGGCACTGCAAATGTCCCTGGCGGTATTGCCCTCGTGCCTGTTTTTGTTGGACGGTATTGCCTTGGGATATGTGCCCCTGATCGTCTTTGCATTATTGTTTGCAGCCGGACATATTTACGTTACGGATCGGAATAACAAAAACAGAATGCGCAATCCGGTAAGCGATTAAGGGATTTCGGAGGCGGGGAATGCATAGTGGCGAACATCATGCAAGGAACATAAGACCAGGAGTATAAAACCGGGGACATAAGACCAGGAGCACAAAACCGGGAGTATAAAACCGGGGACATAAAACCGGGAGCATAAAACCGGGGACATAAGACCAGAAGCACAAAACCAGGAATACATAACAGGATATGCACAAGGCAGCATATAAAATAGAAATACAGAATAAAGAAAGACAAAAAAGGTTTCAAAATTATAAATACAAAATAAAAATATAAAACAAAATACAAATAGAAAGGAACCCAGCAAAAATGATATTTGTGTGTAAGAACTGTGGCGGAAATGTTGTTTACAGTCCGGAGAAGCATAGTATGTTCTGCCCATACTGTGACAGTGTGAAGAGTGACGAGCGAAGGGACTTGTCTGGCGGGGAAATATCGGTCTGCCCCAACTGCGGAGGCGAGATACCTGTAGAAGAGCATACCTCGGCGACTCAGTGCCCGTACTGTGACAACTACATGATTTTCAACGAGCGGGTGGAAGGGGCGTATGCGCCGAAGAAGATCATTCCATTCCAGATGGGTAAGGAGGCGTGTAAAAATTCCCTGAGGGAAAAGTTCAAAAAGTTTACCTTCGCACCCACCGACTTCCTGTCAGAAGCCAGGCTGGACAGTATGCAGGGGCATTACGTGCCTTTCTGGTTCTACAGCTATGATACCAGCTGCAGGTACGACGGGGAAGGAACTAAGGTGAGAAGCTGGAGGTCGGGCAATATGCAATACACGGAAACCTCTTATTACAGGGTTTACCGTGATATGGACATCGATTTTCAAAACATTCCGGTAGACGCTTCCGTACAGATGCCGGATGATGTGATGGACTTGATCGCGCCCTTTCATTATGGGCAGATGGAGAGTTTTAAGCCGGAGTTTATGTCGGGATTTTACGGGGAGAAATACAATATGACTTCTGACATTGTGGAATTCCGGGCAAAGAACCATATGCAGGAGGATGCGCATAAGCTGCTGAAGGATAGCATTTCCGGTTATGCTACAGTATCTTCCGGCCGCAGGGAAGTCCATGTGAAAAGCAGCGAGGCGGAATATGGACTGATCCCTCTTTGGAAGTACAATTACCAGTATAACGGTAAGGCCTATCCTTTCTATGTCAATGGCCAGACCGGCAAAATCGTGGGAATCCCGCCTATCTCCAAGAAGAAAGTCTGGGGTTACACGGGTACGCTCTGGGGCTGCCTGACAATTATTATGATATTGCTGCAGCTGATCTCCGTTTGGATGCTGTGAGAAGAGTGCAAATGGGGCATGCTTTCCCAAAGACCGGTGGATGGCCCGGATTGCGGGAGGCAGCGCGTTCATTCGGAACCGGGATGTGGCGGAGTATGCCGCGGCTGTCCACAGAGTGGATTTTTATTACGGCATGTATCTAAGGCAGTCCGGGTTCCAGGCATGGAGAAAGAAAGGATGAGACATCAACATGAGTGACGATATAAAGAAAGAGATAAGAAAACAATATTTCCATTATTTCCGGTTTTGGTTCATTGGCATTGGTATCCTGCTGGTGATCACGGCCATTGCAGGCGTGAAGCATGTGATTGAGATCAATGTGCCCCGTCCTAATCTTTCGGCACCCACGGAGAGAGTTTACGACTACGCTGATGTGCTGACGGATGTGGAGGAGGAGAGCCTTCGCAAAAGGATTGCGGAGGTCGAGCGCAGGCTGCGCATAGATATCGTGCTGGTGACCTTCAACCAATCGGTAGAAGGAGAGGAGGCCAGGCGGCAGTATGGTTACCGGTCTGCGGATTGGGAACAGAATATGATGGATTATGCCGACGATTTCTGGGACGAGAACCAATACGGCTATAATAAGGGATTTGAAGGCGACGGATGCATTCTGGTACATAACTGGTTTGAGGGGCAGAACGGGGAGCACTTGTCAACCAGCGGAAGAGTGGAGGACAGGTTCAGTTATAATGATATTGACACGGTACTTTATGCCGTTGACGATTACTACGATACGGATCCATATCGGGCTTATATGGCATACGTGGATACGGTGGCTTCAATCATGGGCAGGGAAAGAGGGGAGAGCGGAACTTTTTCCCTTGGGGCAGTGTTTGTAGTGCCCATAGTGGCGGCATTGGTTTACGCTTTGTTTAACCTGAAACAGAAACCGGCAAAGGATACCACTACCGCAAGTACCTATGTGGAAGGCGGAAAGCCTGTGATGAAGGGCCGGGCGGATGAATTTATCCGTAAGAGCGTAGTATCCAGAAAGATAGAGACCAGCAGTAGCGGCGGCGGAGGCTCCCGCAGCAGCGGTGGCGGTGGGCACCATATCAGCAGCAGTGGGGCAAGCCATGGAGGTGGGAGCCACAGGCATTAAAATGGCTGCCATAGTACTATTACAACGAATATTATTTAACTGACCCCTTGGTTTGCCTGATTTTTCATCTGCATCGTTGGTCTATGCTCCGCTTCGGCCTGTGCTGGACCTGTGCCGCTGGCATACAGCGCCATCAATTGACGTAGCCACCGCTACGCCTGATTCCTTCGCCTTGCATATGAAAGAAACATTCTGCGCCGACATATCAGAAATTTAGTATTCGTTGTACTCCCAACCCAAAACAAAAAGCACTCACATGACGGTATGAGTGCTTTTTGCGTTATTATAATTTATCACTTAAAAATTAAGCCATCCGGTTTACTGCTTTGCTGATTCGGGAAACCTTGCGGGCCGCATTATTTTTGTGGTAAACACCCTTGGACGCAGCCATCTCGATGGTCTTTGTCGCATTACGAAGAGCTGTTGCTGCAGCTGCTTTGTCACCGGACTCTACAGCGGCAAAAACCTTCTTTGTAGCAGTCTTTACACTGGATCTGATAGCTTTATTCCTATCAGCCTTAGTGCGGTTTACTAAAATTCTCTTTTTAGCGGATTTAATGTTAGCCAAAGTCGTACACCTCCAATTCGTATACAATAATCGTTTAATGATTTGTTTCACCTTAGCCAGACACGGAAGACTAATGCAAACATTCTTTATTAGTCTAGTAAATTGTTGGTAATTTGTCAATACATATTATTGGTTTTTTTGCAAAAAATAGTACAAACAGTTGTAGCTCAGTCTTGCCATGCCGGCAGCTTATTTCATATGGGTATTTGCCTTATGGGAACGATGGTGCAATTTGCCTTTGGAGAGCAGGCTCCCACAGGTAAGAAGTGGGCCATTCGTGTATGGCCGGACTGTTACGGCAAACAATATAAAAATGTATGAGAGGGTTTATGGGAAATTTTCAAGTGAGGACAGACCTTGCCCTGGAGGCTCGTGAGAGCATCAGTGAAGCCGAAAGTGAGCTTAGGGGGGTCAGTGTCGAAGAATACTATAAAGAGGAAGAGGATATCCGTGTCACGAAGGTGGTGATTGATACAAAAAATGCCGCCAAGGCCATGGGGAAACCCATGGGTGTCTATGTGACAATGGAGGCTCCCGCCATGGTAGAGCCGGATGACGATTACCATAGGGAAATCTCGGAAGGCCTGGCAGAGGAGCTTCGGCAGATGCTTCCGGGCATGGGGCAGGAACAGTCCATACTGATCGTAGGACTGGGAAACCGGGAAGTGACGGCGGATGCATTGGGCCCCCAGGTGGTGGACAATCTTTTTATTACCCGGCATATTGTAATGGAATACGGGAAAGCGGCGTATGACTGCGATAAGATGAATATGGTCAGTGCGCTGGAACCGGGCGTTATGGCAAAGACCGGTATGGAGACTGCGGAGATTGTGGCCGGCGTGGTAAAAGAGACAAAGCCGGATCTGCTGATTGTCATAGATGCGCTGGCCGCCCGCAGTACCCGCAGGCTGAACCGTACCATACAGATTACCAACACAGGGATCCAACCCGGTTCCGGCGTGGGGAATCACCGCAATGCGCTGACGGAGGAAAGCCTGGGTATTCCCGTGGTGGCCATAGGCATCCCCACTGTGGTGGATGCGGCGACCATAGTGGGGGATGCGCTGGAAAAGCTGTTGAGCGATGAAAAGGAATTTGACAGCATGAAATATCTGGGGCAGCACAGGAATGTCTTCTCGGAACTGAATAATATGTATATGACGGGAAAGGATATCGATGCCGTGATCAAGCGGGTAAGCTACACCGTCTCGGAGGGGATCAATCTGGCGCTGGAAATGCGAATGGAGTGAGACAGGCGGGCATATAATGCTTAAGAGACAGCTGCAGAAGGGAAGTGTAGACCCGTAAAACGCAATATGACTGCACAAAGCAGGATAAAATACCTTGTGATACTGGGATTCCTGCTATTGGCGCTGCAGGCGGTATCCGGTAGCTGCGGGGCGGAAGAAACACAGGAATCGGAAAAGCCAAGCTTTAAAACCACACTTTTCCAGGGGATTGCGGAAGACTGGTGCAATTCCCTATATAACGGGTTTGTCCCCCTTATTTCCTTTGCTCAGGGCAGCGAGCATCAGACTCACTGGGTGTTCCAGGAGCAGATCGACAGTCTGCTCCCCTTTTATGAATTTTATACGGCGGATATGGATGCAGATGAGGGGGAACCGGCTTCTTTCCGGGAGATCCTTCTGGCGGAGGCCGAAGAGGGCACTTACCGCGAGGAGGAAACTCCTCTGTACATAAACGGCAGCGAAGAGGACGGGCAATCACTGGAGGAATTGCTCCGGGCAGAGAATGAGGCGGCCATACAGATGAGGCAGTCGGGGGAGGCCGGTTCGTTCCTTCCCCATACCCAGCAGGCGCAGATTGACCTGGCGGGCTTGGGGAGTTACCAAAATCTGGTGCAGGAGTTTTATACCATAGATGCCAATACCATGGCAGGCAGTGACCAGCTGAATGTGGAACGGCTTCTATCCGAAGACATGACCGTTTCCAGGGAGGGGGATGGGCCTCAGATCCTGATTTACCATACCCACTCCCAGGAAGCGTTTGCGGATTCTGTGCCGGGGGACCAGGGAACCTCTATCGTAGGGGTGGGGGACCGTCTGGCAGAGATCCTCCGGGACCGATACGGATATAATGTGCTGCACCATACCGCCCAGTATGATACGGTGAGAGATGACGCCTATGCGGAAGCGCTGCCGGAGATAGAGCGGCTGCTGGAGGAAAACCCGTCTATCCAGGTAGTCATTGACCTGCACAGGGATTCCGTGGCGGCAGAGACCAGGCTGGTGATGGACCTGGATGGCAGGCCTACGGCGAGATTCATGTTTTTTAACGGTTTGAGCCGAACGAGGAAAACCGGGAACATAGCATATCTGTACAATGAGAACCAGAATGCAAACCTTGCTTTTTCTTTCCAGATGCAGTTGAAGGCTGCGGAGTATTATCCGGGACTGACTAGAAAGATCTATTTAAAAGGATACCGCTATAACATGCATCTTCGCCCTAAAAGCCTGCTGATAGAATTGGGGGCGCAGAACAATACGGTGGAGGAAGCCATGAACGCCTGTGATCCCCTGGCACATATTCTGGACATGGTATTATCTGGACAATAAGACGAAATTCTGCTACAATCAATGAGGTGACAGTCCGGGCACGGCTCGGGGGGAGGTTTTTGCCCCCCTGAGAGGTGCCGGAAAAAGTGGCATAAGGGGAAGGCAGCATGTAAAATGCAGGCAGGTCCAGGAACGGTCCCCGGCCAGAATGGCAGAAACGAGGAAGAATCGTATGGCAGTGACAGACCAGAGTAAAATCCGCAACTTTTGTATCGTGGCCCATATTGACCACGGCAAATCCACACTTGCGGATCGTATCATAGAAAAGACAGGACTTCTGACCAGCAGGGAAATGCAGGCCCAGGTGCTGGACAATATGGAGCTGGAAAGGGAGCGGGGGATCACCATCAAGGCCCAGACGGTGCGTACCGTTTACCAGGCGCAGAACGGGGAAGAGTACATTTTTAACCTGATTGACACTCCCGGACATGTGGACTTTAATTACGAGGTGAGCCGTTCCCTGGCAGCCTGTGACGGCGCCATCCTGGTGGTGGACGCGGCACAGGGGATTGAGGCCCAGACGCTGGCAAATGTGTATCTGGCTCTGGATCACGATCTGGACGTTTTCCCGGTGATCAATAAGATTGACCTGCCCAGCGCAGAACCCCAACGTGTGATAGACGAGATTGAAGATGTGATTGGCATTGAGGCCCAGGACGCCCCTCTGATCTCCGCAAAGAACGGTATCGGGATCGAGGATGTGCTGGAACAGGTGGTAAAGAAGATCCCGGCGCCCTCCGGCGACCCGGACGGCCCTTTGCAGGCATTGATCTTTGATTCCGTATATGATTCCTACAAGGGGGTCATTATTTTCTGCCGGATTGTGGAAGGTACGGTCAAAAAGGGTACAAGGATCCGTATGATGGCCACAGGGGCAAAACAAGAGGTAGTGGAAGTGGGTTATTTCGGGGCGGGGCAGTTTATCCCCTGCCAGGAACTTTCCGCCGGAATGGTAGGTTATATTACCGCTTCCATTAAGAATGTGAAAGATACGGCTGTGGGGGATACCGTGACGGACGACGACCGTCCTTGCGGGGAACCGCTGCCCGGCTATAAGAAGGTGCAGTCTATGGTATACTGCGGCATGTATCCTGCAGACGGAGCGAAATACCCTGACTTGCGGGATGCCCTTGAGAAGCTGCAGTTGAATGATGCCTCTCTGAATTATGAGCCTGAGACCTCTGTGGCTTTGGGGTTCGGTTTCCGTTGCGGTTTCCTGGGACTGCTCCATCTGGAGGTGATTCAGGAGCGGCTGGAGCGGGAGTATAATCTGGATTTGGTGACTACTGCGCCCGGTGTTATTTATAAGGTGTACAAGACCAACGGCCAGGTTATCGAGCTGACCAATCCCTCCAACCTGCCGGACCCTTCCGAGATCGAGTATATGGAGGAGCCGGTGGTCAGTGCGGAGATCATGGTCACAAGTGAGTTTATCGGGTCTATTATGGAACTCTGCCAGGAGAGGCGGGGGCGCTATCTGGGGATGGAATACATTGAGGGAACCAGGGCGCTGCTGAAATATGAGCTGCCTTTAAACGAGATTATATATGATTTCTTTGACGCACTGAAATCAAGATCCCGGGGATATGCATCCTTTGACTATGATATCAAGGGGTATGAGGAATCAAAGCTGGTGAAGCTGGACATCCTGATCAACCGGGAGGAAGTGGATGCGCTATCCTTTATCGTACATGCGGATTCCGCCTACGAGAGAGGCCGGAGGATGTGTGAAAAGCTGAAGGACGAGATACCAAGGCATTTATTTGAGATACCCATCCAGGCGGCTGTGGGAGGCAAGATCATAGCCAGGGAGACGGTGAAAGCCATGCGCAAGGATGTCCTTGCAAAGTGTTACGGCGGGGATATCACCCGTAAAAAGAAACTGTTGGAGAAGCAGAAGGAGGGAAAGAAGCGTATGCGCCAGATCGGCAACGTGGAAATCCCCCAGAAAGCATTTATGAGCGTGTTAAAGCTGGATGACAAATAAAAGAGAACTGGAACTATATTTTCATATTCCCTTCTGCGTCAGAAAATGCCTGTACTGTGATTTCCTGTCCGCCCCTGCGGACGGCAGGATCCGGGTAAGGTACATGGATGCTCTGATCCGGGAGGCAAAGGAGAGGGCAGGAGACTACCGGGACTACCGTGTAGTCTCTGTTTTTATAGGGGGAGGAACCCCCACTATAGTGCCTCCGGAGCAGATAGCAAGGCTCCTGGATACAGTGCGGGAAGGCTATGAGTTGGAGGAGGACGCGGAGATTACCATAGAGGCAAATCCGGGTACTGTGGACGAAAAAACGCTGCAACTCTATTTTCAGGCAGGAATAAACCGGCTTAGCATCGGACTGCAGTCTGCGGATAACAGAGAGTTGGCGGCTCTGGGCAGGATCCATACCTATGGGCAGTTCCTGGGCACATATCATATGGCCAGAAAATGCGGATTCTCCAATATTAATGTGGATTTGATGAGCGCCCTGCCGGGACAGACGCTGCCCTGTTGGCTGGGGACACTGGAGAAGGTGCTGGCGCTGGAACCGCCCCCGGAACACATATCCGCGTACAGCCTGATCCTGGAAGAGGGGACGCCATTTTATGAGATGGAGCAGAAGGGGGAGATAAGGCTTCCCGATGAGGACTGCGACAGGACGATGTATGAGAAGACGAAGGAGAGGCTGGAATGGGCGGGGTATCACCGGTATGAAATATCAAATTATGCGCTTCCCGGGTATGAATGCCGCCATAACTGCGGCTATTGGCGCAGGCGGGAATACTTGGGACTGGGGATCGGCGCGGCATCCCTCATAGGGAATGTGCGTTTCCGAAACGGGGATTCCCTGGAAGATTATCTGGACGATCCCCTGGGCGTCCGGGAGGAGGTGCAGGAGCTTTCTCTGCAGGAGCAGATGGAGGAATATATGTTCCTGGGACTCCGGATGACGGAAGGGGTGTCCGTGGCAGGGTTCAGGGAGTTTTTCGGGGTGGGCATGGAGGATATTTACGGGGATGTTATAGAGAAGAATTTGAGGGAGGGACTGTTGGAATACCGGAAGGATGCGCCTGCCGATCAAAAGATTTCCTGCCAGGCCGGCTTGGGACAGTACAGTCCGGAAGATGGGGACAAGCCGTGCAGGAACGGCAATACGGGAGAGGAACCCGGTTCGTGCGGAGGCGGCAATGCGGGAGAGGAACCCGGTTCGTGCGGAGGCGGCAATGTGGGAGAGGAACCCGGTTCGTGCTGGAGCGGCAATGCGGGAGAGGAACCCGATCTGTGCAGGGGTGGCAATGCGGAAGAGGAATCCGGTTTGTGCAGGAGTGGCAATATGGGAGAGGAACCCGGTTTGTGCAGGAGTGGTGACTTGGGGAGAGAGAACCAGTCTGTGGGACAGGACAACTCTGCACTGGGGGGCAGTCAGATGAATCCGGCCGAAAGGCGGATTGCCTTCACAAGAAGGGGGATTGATGTGAGCAATATGGTCATGGCGCAGTTTCTGCTATAAATGGGACAGACTGAATACCGGCTCGGCAAGTATCCGAAAATCACATATATCTTATGGTCAGGCACTATGGACGAAACCGGCTCATAAACTATTGTTAAGAGAGATCCACGGAGGCTTTGTTTGAAAACGTTTCAAAAACCGTTGACCTCAGAGGAAGAAGCCGAGTATATCCGACAGCTGAGAGAGGGGAATGTAGAGGAGTCCCACAAGGCGAAGGAAATTCTGATAGAGCACAATTTACGTTTGGTCGCACATATTGCGAAAAAGTACCAGAATGTGGACGAAGATATGGAGGACCTGATCTCTATCGGCTGCATTGGACTGATCAAAGCAGTGGATACCTTTGACGCGGGAAAGGGGCGGCTTGCCACATATGCCTGCCGCTGTATTGACAATGAGCTGTTGATGCTGTTGCGGGGAAAGAAAAAGATATCCAGGGAAGTGTCGCTGTTTGAACCTATAGGGCAGGATAAGGAAGGCAACGAGATTCATCTGGTGGACGTCATAGAGCAGCAGCAGCCTGATATTGTAGACCGTATGGAAATGGTCAATAATATCAGGACGTTGTTGAGGCTGATCGACGAATGCCTTACCGGGAGGGAGAAAGAAATCCTGATCCTGAGATACGGGTTAGGCGGAATGCCGGAAGCTACCCAGAGTGAGATTGGGGTAAGGCTTGGGATTTCCAGAAGCTATGTGAGCCGGATTGAGAAGAAGGCGCTTTCGAAGCTGCGGGAGAAGTTTGAGGAGAGATGAAACTGCGTAAAAGATAGGAAGTTCGATGGGATGAGTTAATTTGGCCACTGCCAAACTGACTTGTCCCATTCTTTGATAATGGGCATAATTATTATGGAAACTCTCGAAACCTTCTTGTGTGTTATTGGTGGAACATGTATAATTATAAATATTTAGACTGACAAAATGTTATGGGTTATTTGAGGAGAGCAGAGAGGTGAAGAACATGGAGAATAATACGATTGAAAGACTAATAGATAAAATTAACATGGATCCCTCAGTTTTATTTTTGGGACAGGACTATCTTGGCTCGAAAACGGGAGGGAATATGTATTATGATATTGTTAATAAGAAATTTTGTGATGGAAAATTGCATTCACAGACAGACTATACAGATATGTGGAAAAAAATGAATGGGGGTAAACCGTTGGATGATTCCTCATTTGAGAAGATGGAGTCTGTTTTGTCACAGCTTCCTGAGCAAAGATGGCTCCGTAAAATTTTAAATTTACGCTGGGGGATGGTGATAACATCAGCTGTGGATGGAGCTTTGTATCAATGTGTTGGGCAGAACTTTTCCATACAACCTATAGATATGAATTGGAGAATTTTTGATAGAAAATATATATCGAAGAGAACATTGAATGTATCTTTTCTATATGGAACTATTGATGGGATAAATGGTGTATACCCGCCTAAGGAGTGTACCCATAGCACTTTTGTGAAAGAACGGAAGAAAATAAATGATAGGATAGAGTGGATATATGGCAACATATTGTCTGAATATGGGGTTTTCATTATTGATGGTTGGGATCCTGAATATGACTGGATGAGAACCTTGTTAGATAATGCTGGCGAAATGCCTTATAATTCTATCTACTTGTTTGGCGCTAATGATAATATCTTAAATAATGAGGATGTTAAATCACTGATTGATAGTGGGATACTTCAGATAGATGAGAGAAGTTTTACACAAGCATTGGAAGAAATAGGCTTTTTCGATGATGAGGCAGATGACTTTAGAGATGAATATGGAATAGAAGAAAAGATCATTACCGTGAAAAATGAAAAGACACCGATGCTTTTGCCTGTTTCAAATGAAGAAATAATGCGCTTGGATTCGCACATTATCATTCTTCATGATGATATATGGCATAGCAACACTGCATACCATCCTGATGTAAAGTCTCTTTATGCTAAATTTGAGCAACAGACAGATATACCTATTTGGTATCTTTATGATGATAGGTATGGGTTTTATTTTGATAGATTATTATACCAACAACTGGAGGAAATTGTAGAAAAAGAATTGGGTAATACATCTTACAGGAGAAAGTATATTATGCTTGAGGGTAATTCTAATGTTGGAAAAACCACATTATTAGTATATTTAGCATACAGAAAAAAGAATAGTGTTCCAATCATTTATATTTCGGGAGAGCCTACGCAAGCAGAATGGATGGAGCATTTAAAAGAATTTATCAAAAACCAGTTGTTAGAGTGGCAGAAGAAAGGGAAAAAAGTAAGTTCGATTCTTGTGATATGGGATGCGAATACGGACTATCATTCAGGTCAAAGATGTAAGCAATTAAATGATGTTTTAAGAGAATGTAATACGGTTGTGGTGGGAAGTGCTTATCGCATGCATCCCATGAAAGAAAGTTATTACAGAGACAAAGCAAAGAACCATCATCTGCTTTTGACAGCATATTTGTCATCAGAAGAAGTTAAGAGCATGCTGGAATCTTTGAAGAAGATAAACATGGATACAAAAGTGCAAGATTGTATTGATAAAAAAGGTACATACTTGATGGATATTTTAAAGGTATTGCATTTGCAGTATAGGGAGGAATGGAGGCTTGTAGCGGAATCTTTGAAGAGTCATTTTGATAAAGAAGTGGCGGCTAACGAGGAACTTGTTGAAGCGAATGCCAAGAAATATTTAAAGGGTTTGGCAGATAAAGTTGATAAAGAAATTCAAAAATATGGTATCGCAACAGCTTGGCAGATAAAACTTGCTAAGATAAAAGAAGAGTTAGGATGGGGGAAAAAGGAGGTGGATAAAGAAAAGCAGGAAAGACTGGTTAAATTTGATCATATCGAGAGATATATTACAAAAATAAATGAAATACTGGCAATGGCAGGTGAATTTTCTGTTTTTATTCCGTTGACATTGATATTGCGAATGATAACCACCGTAGAGGAACGCATTTTTAGTGATGAACAGACATTTTTAATGGAAATTATTGAGCACGATAGTTTGCTCTGCAACAGGAGAGATGAACAAGGATATGTTTCAGTCAGTTTTCGTCATCAGACTGAGGCGGCTATGTATATAGAAAATAATTTTGGAAATAGTCCTGATGAAAGAAAGGGGAAGGAAGTAGAACTTTTAAAAGAGATGATTGCTGAATGCAAATGGTATGATGAGCAGGAAAATGCAGCAGTTCTAATGTTGGTAAGATGTTTTGGACCTAACTCATGGGGAAGCGAAAATGCCCCTCGAAAAGAAAACGAACGCCATTATACAGAATATGAAGAGTGGTGGGAGGATATTGCCGAAGCGCTTAAGGATGTTGTAGATAATCAGGCGGAAGGCGTTTTGGTATATGCGATGTTTATCAGAAGCCATTGTCGCAAGGAAATTAATAGAATTGAAAGAGATATTTTGACCAATGTTGAACAGAAAGAAAAGATTATAAAGCAAATATTAAAATTAAATATGGCAAAAAGAATGTTGGAGAATACCATTAATCAACATGATCAAAACAATACAAATCAGTTATGCAGATTACTAGGTGAGATTTGTTCAAATATAGTTTATGAAATGAAGTACTCTGAGAGTGTTATTGTGTGTGAAGCTCTGTTTAAAGATTTAAAAATACGCTTTGCGCAAGCAGTCAAAAATTGGTCCGAGAATAACTCTGCCATGCTGTTTACGAAAAATGCATTGTTAGATATTTGGCTAAATGGTGTAGAGAATTATTTTAATAGGAAAAGAAAATGTGGAAATAATATTGTAATGAAAGATCCGGCGTGTGTCGAGGCAGTGGCAGACAGTATCAATTACATCGATAGTTTGTTAAATTTAATGGAAGATAATTTTGATAATATTTCACTGTTAACTAAAGTGGAGGATATATATAAATGTGTGGATAATGTTGATTTGAGTGAATTGCAAGAAAAGTTGGAGAAAACATCAAATGATACTTTTCTATATTTGAAAGCATGGAAATGTTGGGAAGTACCGCAAGGAGTCATTTTTGGTAATGAAGAAGAAAACGAGTACTTAAAATATTATGTGAGAAATCTGTACTTGATACCGGATGATTTTGACCGTTTAGAAATTGGAAAGGAAGCTGCATCTAAACTAAAAGATTATGCGAAAAAGGCGGCATCAAAGGCGCTAGAAGTATTGGAAGAGAAAAAAAGATTGATAGATAGTTCAAGGAGTAGAAGGTGCACTACTATGATGATACGTGCAAAATGGCTTCTCTATACTGGAAGTATGCCGTTAGAAACGAAACAATATCCCATACTAACATTGAATCGGTGGAATGAAATAGGGCAATTATGTAAGAAGTATATTACATATGCAGAGCAAAATCAAGAAAAACTGAGAGATGCAGTGGTATTTTTAAGAATGATATATGTATGGAGCTTTAGCAAAGACAGACAGGAATTTGAATATCTTCGGGAAAGGCAAAATATGCTTAGGGCAAATGAGTGGTATTTTGAAAGAGTCTGTTTATGTAACATTGAATCGAATGTCCCAAAACTCTTTAAGGTAAATTTGTATTTGCGCAAAGGAACAAATCATAAGTACAATGCGACTGTTGTAGCATCGAATGATGGAATAACAGATGAGATATCGGCGAATGTGAGAAACCGACAGGTGCATGTACCTGATTTTGTGGCGCAAGAGCTCATGGGGAAGGAATTTGGTTGTGCTAAGTTTAATATAAACCAGTCAGTAGTAATATGGTTTAATGCCAAAGGACCTCAGATTGGTTTACCGGAAAAGAGGGAGAAATAGGATGAAACCACCTAAAATACTTCAATCGGGGGAGATTAGAAAAATTAATGATTACTTGTATACAAAAAGTGGTTGTTTTGCATTTTTAGTGTCAGATGTTCAGTGGATATATTCTGAGCCAAAGAGTGGTAAAGAAGCATTTGAAAAATGGTCAATTGAATTGTATACGGTTTACCATGATTACGGATGTGATTATTTGAGATATATATTATCTGGAAATATTTTGTCATCTGATATAAGAAATGATCTTGATGAAGCCAAAAGACATCTGAATAACGTAAATAGGATATTTAGACATAATTTCGCGCACGGAATTTTGGATATAAGTTCTCGAAATAGAATGCGGGATGAAATATCTAAATATTGTACAAAAAAAGCAAGAGGGGAGAGATGGGATTCATATTTTCGAGCATTCACAGATGAGGATTGGAGGAAAGCATCAGAACGTCTAAGAGTTGATGCGGATAATTTATTGGAAACACTATATAAGTGGGCGGATGTGGCCGAAAAAGGCAGAGATATATTAAATCCGCGAGAGAACTTTGGCAAAGCCTGTGAATTTAAAAACTCAATTTCTAAGAGGATAGTATTTGACTCTTTGGATAAAGAATTTAGTGATAGTAGCGGGCATTCTGCTTTGAAAATTCTTGATGGAGAATTAGACGAGAATTACGGTCAAAAGAACTCTGAAAAATTGTTGCAGGAATGGCAAAATAATATACAACGGGAATTTCTAAATGGAACGATTAAAACAGCTGAGGACATAATTTCGAAGATAAAGGATTATTTATATATTGTCCATAATCCACCAAACGAATCCTCTATTGCTATTGCGAATAGAAATGGATTTTCTTTAGATGATTTTTAAATTTTTTTGCAAGGAATATTAAAGATGGGGCGAGATAACAGTACTGGGGAAGCGGCAAAAGAGCCGAGGCAGGATACATAAATAATAAGGATATCTGGAATATGGGGGGAATATTACTGTGGCGAGAACCATAGGAATAGGGATTCAAAGTTTCGAGAAGCTCATAACGGAAAACAGCTTTTATATTGATAAAACCGATTTTATCAGACAGTGGTGGGAAAACAGAGACGATGTGACGCTGATTACCCGCCCTCGAAGATTTGGCAAGACCTTGAATATGAACATGTTGGAGCGATTTTTATCTGTAAAATATGCAGGACAGGGAGAAGTGTTTAAGGGTTTATCCATATGGAAGGATGAGAAATACCACAAACTTCAAGGAAGCATGCCTGTAATTTATTTAAGCTTTGCGGATGTAAAGGCCAATACCTTTGCTTCGGCAAGGGAAAAGATTTGTATGCTTATCGAAGAAGTATACCGCAGGTATGATTTTCTGCTGACAGGAGGAAGCCTGAAGGAAGGGGAAACAGAACGCTTCCGCAAGGTTTTGGTAGAGATGACGGATTCGGAGATTGCATACGCTCTCAAAAATCTGTCGGGTTATCTATCAGGTTATTATGAAAAAAAAGTTATTATTTTGCTGGACGAGTACGACACGCCTCTCCAGGAAGCTTGGGTGTATGACTATTGGTATGAAATGGTGGAACTCATGAGAGGCCTGTTCAATTCTACATTCAAGGCGAACCCCTATCTGGAGAGGGCGGTTATGACAGGAATCACAAGGGTAAGTAAGGAGTCGATTTTCTCTGACTTGAACCATCTGACAGTTGTGACATCTACATCCGAGATGTATGCGGATTGCTTCGGCTTTACGGAGGAAGAGGTGTTTTCTGCACTGGATGAGTATGGGATGCAGGATAGACGAGCTGATGTCAAAAGATGGTATGACGGCTTTGCTTTTGGAAAATGCAGGGATATATACAATCCTTGGTCCATTATCAATTATCTGAAAGTAGGGCGGCTTTCCACCTACTGGGCCAACACCAGCAGCAATGGACTGGTGGATAAGCTGATCCGGGAAGGAAGTGCGGAGATAAAAATTTCCATGGAAAATCTGCTGAAAGGCAAGCGTCTGTATAAGGAAATTGACGAGCAGATTATTTTTAATCAATTGGATGCAGATGAAAACGCAATTTGGAGTCTGTTTCTGGCCAGTGGATACTTGAAAGCGGAGAGTTACACGTTAAACGAGGAGACAGGAGGAGATTTGTATGAACTTGCTCTGACAAATAAAGAAGTGCAGATCATGTTCCAAAAGATGATTAGAAAATGGTTCTCACGTACTGGGACAGTCTACAACGAGTTTGTCAAGGCATTGTTACGGGACGATGTAAAATCCATGAACGCCTACATGAACCGCGTGGCCCTGGCCACATTCAGCTATTTTGACAGCGGAAGAAACCCTTCTATGGAGACGCAGCCGGAGAGGTTCTACCATGGATTTGTACTGGGCCTTGCCGTGGAATTGGCAGACCGCTACATCATTACCTCCAACCGGGAGAGTGGCCTGGGAAGGTATGATGTGATAATGGAGCCGAAGAACAGAACGGACAATGCCATAATTATAGAATTTAAAGTCAAGGATTCTGGCGAAGAGAAATCTCTGGAGGACACTGCAGATGCTGCGCTGAAGCAGATTGAGGAACAACGGTATCAGGCAGATTTGGAGAGCAGGGGATTCCCTGGTGACCGTATTCGGAAATATGGCTTTGCCTTTGAAGGAAAGGAAGTTTTGATAAAAAGATGAAGAATTTTTAACCCTAACTTGACAGGAGAATATGTAAGCCGGATCGAGAAGAACCCCCTGGGGAAACTGCGGGAGAGGTTTGAGCAGTCCTGAACTGAGAAAAAGAAGTAATTTTTGGAAAAGGAGATAGAGTCAGCTTTACGGTAGAAAGCGGACACACTATCTCTTTTTTGTTATAATATAAATGGAGGTTCCGCCCGACTCAGTAAGAAACCGCCAGATGAAAATTTGCAATGCTTTTCCGCATCCGGGTTGGGGGAACTCAAATGAAAAAATATCTTGACAGTGAAACAAACATTTGATATTATTCAGTATATAAAAAGTTTTGTGAATTATCATCGTGCAGTATTGCACGTCAAACGGTATCTTGTTTTTTTCCCGTTTTCCCTATTACAGATTATTATTGATTGCACTTTGACGGGTTTATCCGTTTTATTATTTTATGCCGGAGAATTTATCTAAGACGTTTGAATGTGGTTGTGCAGTTCCTTTGGTGCTGCCGTCCGTCTTTATACCTTTTGGCCCGTATATAGCGAAACGTTTATCAAAAGCAGCTATATGGCAGATGTCGGAAGGGTATCACCACACAAAGGGGGTATCATAATGTACAGTACAGTAATGACAGGGGCCGTACAGGGGATTTCCGCATATCCGGTCTCTGTGGAAGTGGATATTTCACCCGGACTTCCTATGTTAAATATGGTGGGGTCTTTGAGCCAGGAGGCAAGGGAGGCGAGGGACCGGGTGAGTGTTGCCCTGCGCAACACGGGCCTCACCCTGCCGCCCAGCCGTATAACAGTGAACCTGTCGCCGGCAAACCGGAGAAAGGAAGGGACGGCTTATGACCTGCCAATTGCAGTCGGACTGTTGGCGGCGATGAACCACATTTCGGGGAAAAGAATTGAAAATACTCTTTTTCTGGGTGAATTGGGTTTGGATGGGGAAATCAAAGGTGTGCCCGGGGTGTTGCCTATTGTCAGGGAAGCCGCATCCCGGGGAGTAAGGCAGTGTATCGTGCCAGGTGCAAATGCTTTGGAGGGAGCGCTGGTTTCCGACGTTACGGTGAGAGGAGCCGCCAGCCTGCAGGAATTATTCTCTTTTCTGTTGTCGGAGGGGGAAGAGGAGGAAGAATTGCTGCCCCGGGTGCAGCTGGATGTCATGGAGCTGTTTCAGGAAATGGCAGCGCAAAAGGTGCCGGATTTTTCCGAGGTCAGTGGGCAGGAAGCGGCAAAACGGGGGGCGGAAATAGCCGCCGCTGGCTTTCACAATTTGCTTATGGTGGGGCCGCCCGGAGCGGGAAAGTCCATGATAGCAAAGAGGATTCCCGGCATCCTGCCGCCGCTGACACTGGAAGAAAGCCTGGAAGTAACCTCTGTTTTCAGCGTGGCCGGAATGTTAAAGGAGGGTGAGGCTATGGTCACAAGCCGTCCCTTCAAAAGTCCCCACCATTCTATAACCCAGGCAGCCCTGGTAGGAGGCAGCACAATACCCAGGCCGGGAATGATCTCGCTGGCCCACAGAGGGGTTCTGTTCCTGGACGAACTGCCGGAGTTTCAGCGGGCAGCTTTGGACAGCCTGAGACAACCCCTGGAGGAAAGTGAGATCCACATAGCAAGGGTAAGCGGGACGGTCATTTATCCCAGTGATTTTATGCTGGTGTGTGCCATGAACCCATGCCCCTGCGGCTTCTATCCCAATGTGAACAGGTGCCGGTGTACGGAACCTCAGGTCAGGCGCTATATGGGAAAGGTATCGGGACCGATTTTGGACCGAATCGACTTGTGTGTGGAACTCCAGGCCATAGATATTGCAAAACTGAAAAACGCCGGAAAGAATGAGAGCAGCGGAGAAATCAGACAGCGCGTCATTGCCGCAAGAGAAATACAGAGAGAACGTTTCCGGGGGACGGGATACCGTTTCAATGGGGACATTGAGGCGGCAGACATGGAATGCTATTGTTCCCTGGGGAAAGAGGAACAGCAATATATGGAACAGCTTTACCACAGATTAAATCTAAGCGCCAGGGCTTATCACCGTATTCTCAAGGTAGCCAGGACCATAGCGGATCTGTCAGAGGCTGCGGAAATAGGTACGGAGCATCTTTTGGAAGCGTCTTTTTACCGTCCTGCGCAGGAGTATTGGGGGTGATGGGAAGCCGGGGAATGCGGGTTAGAATTTGCAAAAAAATGGGGTGTATCACTGGGCGTTAAGAGTTAAGCCAGGGGTCCCATCACCGGTATAAAAAGGGAAAAGCCAAGGGTCCTATCACCGGGTATAAAAAGGGAAAAGCCAGGGATCCCATCACCGGGTATAAAAAGGGAAAAGCCAGGGGTTCCATCACCAGGTATTAAGAAGGAAACTCCGTGAGTTGCATCAACTGATATTAAGAGGGAAATGTCAGGGGTTGCATCTGTGGTATTTGGATGGACAAGGAGGAGGCAGAGATTACGGACGGATGGAAGGAAGAGAAAATGGGAGAGGAGAATAAACGGAAAGAGGAAATTTCATTTATTACGCCTTTTGAAAAGGCATATCCCGAAAAACTGCGGGGAATACCGGATGCGCCGGCCGGCATATATGTGAGGGGGAAGCTGCCTGCGTGGGAAGGCCTTACCGTAGCAGTGATCGGGGCCAGGGATTGTTCCGATTATGGCAGATACATAGCGGAAGGACTGGGAACCTTTTTGGGAGAAAACGGAGTGACGGTGGTCAGCGGCATGGCCAGGGGGATTGACGGGATCAGCCAACGAGCGGCATTGCAGGCAGGAGGCACTTCTGTGGGGGTTTTGGGCTGCGGGGTGGATATCTGCTATCCGGCCGGCAACAGGGATCTCTTTGACAGATTGCTGGAGCGGGGAGCGGTGCTTTCGGAATATCCGCCGGGTACGCCTCCCAGGCCAATGAATTTTCCGGCAAGGAACCGGATTGTCAGCGGTCTGGCAGATGCGGTGGTTGTTGTGGAGGCACGGAGGAAGAGCGGTACTCTGATCACGGTAGATATGGCATTGGAGCAGGGAAGGGAGGTGTTTGTAGTCCCGGGCAGGGTAACAGACCAACTTAGCGACGGCTGCAACAGGCTGATCAGACAAGGGGCAGGGGTTTTGCTTACACCGGAAGAACTGTTGGAGGAACTTTGGGAGCTGAAAGCACGGACAGGAGGCCATACAATGGAACATCCTTCCGAAAAAGAGGAAGGTCAGGGCATCCACCCGGTTAGGAAGGTAAAAAGCAGAGAGCAAAATGGAAACCGGACCGGAAGCCGGGGGGCAGGGGCGATGGAAGAAAATTCCCAGCTGTCCCCGGAGCTTCAGGAGGTTTATCAGGCTCTTGACTTTTACCCGCGAGCGGTGGAGCAGATTGCGGCGCGCCTGCCCCCGGGCATTTCCCAAAGACAGGCGGCTCTGTGCCTCATTCGGCTTTGCATGGAAAACAAGGCGGTTCAGGTCAGTCCGGGGCATTTTTGCATGCAGGCGGCTGCGCCAATTCGGGGAAATCCCTTCGGATGACGCTATGTGGTTTCCCATATGTGGCCGAAGCCGATATAGCTGTTGCTTATACCATAAAGTATGCAGAGTGCAGGGTTCGTGTACTGACCAAGCCGGGTTTTACCTCGATAGGAGAATAAAAATACCTTGCTTCGCTGAATGCTTCCGTATATAATCAAGGCAAGAGAAGTATCTGTCGTGAACATTTTTATTGTATATTATGTAAACACACTTTAGGATATAAAAGGAGAAAAAATATGACCGATAATGAATTATTGTTGGCTATGTCAAATTTGATGGATCCCCTTACAGAAGGAATGCGGGACATTAAGAAGGATGTCAGGGGAATAAATCAGGGTGTCAGCGGCCTTGGACAAGAATTTAACGGCCTGAAGCAGGAAGTCAAGGGCCTGAAACAGGACGTGGACGGCCTGAAGCAGGAAGTCAAGGGCCTGAAACAGAACGTGGACGGCCTGAAGCAGGAAGTCAAGGGCCTAAAACAGGACGTGGACGGCCTGAAGCAGGATGTGAAAGGTCTGCAGCAGAACGTAGAGGAACTGGATATCAGAGTGCGTTCGATAGAGCTGACCCAGAAAAACGAGATTCTGCCACGGCTGAACACAATAGAAGCCTGCTATACCTCCACGTATGAAAGATACAGGGACAAGGCGGATGCCTACGAAGCGATGCAGCAGGATGTGCTGATTTTGAAAAAAGTGGTAGCAGGGCACAGTGAGAAATTTCAGAAAATAGGTTGAGGACAGAAGTGCTTTTATCGATGCGGTAGAAGAGAACCAACGGGTGCCAGGGTTGAAAAGGAGAAGGTTATGGACAGTGAAAAGAATCATGGCGGGAAGCTATACAGGGAAAAAACACGGGTGGTACAGATAGGGGACAGAAGGATTGGGGGAGGAAACCCGGTCCTGATCCAGTCCATGACCAACACCAAGACGGAAGATGTACAGGCTACGGTAGCGCAGATCCTGGAGTTGGAGCGTGCAGGATGTGAGATTGTACGCTGCACCGTTCCTACATTGGCGGCAGCGGAGGCTCTTGGAAAGATCAGGAGGCAGATTCATATTCCCCTGGTGGCAGATATCCATTTTGATTACAGAATGGCGATTGCGGCTATGGAGAACGGCGCGGACAAGATACGGATCAACCCCGGAAATATAGGCAGTGCAGACAAAGTGAAGGCTGTGGTGGATGTGGCGAGGGAACGGAATATTCCCATCAGGGTCGGTGTCAACAGCGGATCTTTGGAGAAAGCGCTGGTTGAAAAATACGGCGGGGTCACGGCGGAAGGCATCGTAGAGAGTGCGCTTGATAAGGTACATATGATCGAAGAACTGGGTTACAGTAATCTGGTCATCAGCATTAAATCCTCTGATGTGCTTATGTGTGTGGCGGCCCATGAACTGCTGGCGGAAAAAACAGACTATCCCCTGCATGTAGGCATCACTGAAGCAGGCACGGTACAGAGCGGGAACATTAAGTCGGCCATAGGCCTGGGATTGATCTTGCATCAGGGCATCGGAGATACGGTTCGTGTGTCCCTTACCGGCAGTCCCGTGGAAGAGATCAAATCGGCTAAGCTCATCCTCCGTACACTGGGATTGCGTAAGGGAGGTATAGAGGTGGTGTCCTGCCCTACCTGTGGCAGGACACGGATTGACCTTATCGGACTTGCTACCAGAGTGGAAAAATTGGTAGAGGATTATCCGCTTGATATCAAGGTGGCTGTAATGGGGTGCGCCGTCAATGGGCCGGGAGAAGCGAAGGAGGCCGATTTGGGCGTGGCAGGCGGGATTGGCGAGGGCCTTTTGATCAAAAAGGGCGAGATTGTCCGTAAGGTGCCGGAGGATCAGCTGCTTGCCGCATTAAAGGAAGAGTTGGATAATTGGAATGAAACCGTTTTTTGAGACATTTCCCACATTGAAACTGAATAATCCGCTGCATGACAGAATGGAGCAGACTGTAATAGAGCGGGTCTCTGCTACCAAGAGGAAGGATATCCTGCGTATTTATCTGTTCAGTACCCGCCTGATATTAAAAGAGGATATCTGGAAGACGGAGAATGAGATTAAAAGGCAGCTGTTTCCCGATGCAAACCTGGCGGTAAAAATACAGGAGAGATTCGAACTGTCTTCCCAGTATACGCCGGAGAACCTGATGGATGTATACCGGGACAGCATTTTGGAGGAACTGCGGGATTACAGCCATATCGAGTATAATGCCTTCAAGCAGGCTGAGATCGCGTATCCTGAGAATGACAGGATGGTTCTGACATTGGAGGACACGGTAATTAACCGCAGTAAGGAATCGGAATTGGTGCGTGTGCTGGAGAAGATACTGGTGGAACGGTGCGGGTTTTCCGTAAAGCTTGAAACCGTGTACAGGGCAGCCAGTACGGGGAAATTTGCCCAGGATGACGAACTGAAATTAAAGATGAAGGTCAGTGAGATTTCCCGCCGTATCAGAAGGGGAGGCGGTGAAAGCGGCAGCATGTTCTTGGGCGGCGATGAGCCGATGCCCACGGAGAAGACCCAGAAAGCCGCCCCTGCCCCGAATCCGCCGAAGCAGCCGTCTCAGGGAGAGCAGCCGGCAGCAGGCGTCACCAAGAGTTTTCAGGGAAAAGGGGAATTTAAAAGAGGAGATTTTCGAAAAGGAGAGTTCCGAAAGGGGGAATTCCGGCGGGGAGGAGACGCCGTCAAGCGTTCCGATAATCCGGATGTGGTCTACGGAAAAGACTTTGAAGAAGAAGCGATGCATATGGAGGATATCATCGGGGAAATGGGAGAGGTGGTCATCCGGGGAAAGGTGTTGAAATTGGATACCCGGGAAATCAAGAATGAAAAGTCTATCATTATGTTTCATTTGACGGACTTTACCGATACCATGACGGTGAAGCTCTTTGCGAAAAACGAGCAGGTAAAGGAAATCACCGGGGGTATAAAACCCGGCTCTTTCGTGAAGGTTAAGGGACTCTGCTTAATGGATAAGTTTGACCACGAGCTGACCATTGGCTCCCTTACCGGGATCAAGAAGATACCGGACTTTACCACTGTCCGCATGGATACGGCTCCCCATAAGAGAGTTGAGCTTCACTGCCATACCAAGATGAGCGACATGGACGGCGTCTCGGAGGCGAAGGATATCGTGAAACGTGCCTTTAAGTGGGGACACCGTGCAATAGCCATCACGGACCACGGTGTGGTGCAGGGATTTACGGACGCAAACCATGTATGGGACGACCTGTGGGGGGACGAAAAGAAAAAGCGGATCCAGGCAGGGGATGAACATCCTGACAAACAGGACTTTTTTAAGGTGATCTATGGCGTGGAAGCTTACCTGGTAGACGATTTAAAGGAGATTGTGACCGGAGACCAGGGGCAGGCGCTGGAGGATGACTTTGTGGTGTTTGATATTGAAACAACAGGATTTTCTCCGGTCAATAACCGTATTATCGAGATTGGCGCGGTGAAGGTATCCGGCGGAAAAGTAGTGGATCGGTTTTCTGCCTTTGTGAATCCTCAGACACCTATTCCTTTTGAAATAGAAAAGCTTACCGGGATTCGGGACGATATGGTGGTGGACGCGCCTGTGATCGAAGAGGTGCTCCCACGGTTCCTTCAATTCTGCGACGGCTGTGTGCTGGTGGCGCACAATGCAAATTTTGATATGAGTTTCATCATGGAAAATTCCAGAAGACAGGGATTGGCCATGAAGCATACTTATGTGGATACGGTAGGAATTGCCAGGGTTCTCCTGCCAAATCAGTCAAAGCATACCCTGGATGCGGTGGCAAAGGCGTTGAACATTTCGTTGGAAAACCATCACCGGGCAGTGGATGATGCGGAATGCACCGCGTGGATTTTCGTGAAATTTGTCCAGATGCTTGCAGAACGGAGTGTTTTTACCCTGGCAGAAGTAAATGCTTTGGGCAATGACAGTGAGGCGCTGATAAAAAAGCTGCCTTCTTACCATACCATCATTTTGGCGAAGAACGATTTGGGGCGGATTAACCTGTATCGGCTGGTGTCCGCTTCCCACCTGACATACTTCAGCAGGCGTCCCAGAATCCCGAAAAGTATGGTCATGAAATACAGGGAGGGATTGATCCTTGGAAGCGCCTGCGAAGCGGGTGAATTATACCGTGCCCTTTTGGACGGACAGAGTGACATGCAGATTGCCAGGCTTGTAAATTTTTACGATTATCTGGAGATACAGCCCAGTGGAAACAATAAGTTCATGATCGCATCCGAGAAAGTCCGGAATATCAATTCCCTGGAGGACATCCAGGATGTGAACCGGCGGATCGTGAAGTTGGGCGAGCAGTTCCATAAACCTGTGGTAGCTACTTGCGACGTGCATTTCCTGGACCCGGAGGACGAAGTATACCGGCGTATTATTATGGCAGGTAAGGGTTTTGAGGATGCTGACGACCAAGCGCCTTTGTTTCTGCACACTACAGAAGAAATGCTGGAGGAATTTGCTTACCTTGGGAGCGATAAGGCATACGAGGTTGTGGTGAAGAATACCAACATGATCGCGGACATGATAGAAACCATTGCGCCGGTGCGGCCGGATAAGTGCCCTCCGGTCATTGAGGACAGTGATAAGAGCCTGACTAAGATCTGCTATGACAAGGCACATGAGATTTACGGACCTAACCTGCCGGAAATCGTGGAGGCACGCCTGAAGAGAGAGCTGAACTCCATTATTTCCAACGGGTTTGCGGTGATGTATATCATTGCCCAGAAGCTGGTGTGGAAATCGGTGGAGGATGGCTATCTGGTGGGATCCAGAGGCTCTGTAGGGAGCTCCTTTGTTGCGACGATGGCGGGGATTACAGAGGTAAATCCCTTAAGTCCCCATTATTACTGCAGTAAGTGCCATTATGTGGATTTTGACAGTGATGAAGTGAAAGCATATGCCGGCAAAGCAGGTATCGATATGCCGGACAAGGCATGCCCTGTTTGCGGCGAACCTTTGCATAAGGATGGCTTCGACATTCCCTTTGAGACGTTTTTGGGATTTAAGGGGGATAAAGAGCCGGATATTGACCTTAACTTTTCCGGTGAATATCAGTCGAAGGCCCATAAATATACGGAGGTTATCTTTGGGGCAGGGCAGACTTTCCGGGCGGGGACTATCGCCACACTGGCGGATAAGACGGCGTTTGGCTATGTGAAGAGATATTACGAAGAGCGGGGGAAGCATAAGCGTAACAGTGAGATTGACAGGATAGTCGTGGGTTGCACCGGGGTCAGGAGGAGTACAGGGCAGCATCCGGGTGGTATTGTGGTCCTGCCTTTGGGACAGGATATCAATTCCTTTACGCCGGTACAGCATCCTGCCAATGATATGACTACGGATACCATAACTACACACTTTGATTACCATTCTATAGACCATAACCTGTTAAAGCTTGATATTCTGGGACATGATGACCCTACTATGATCCGTATGCTTCAGGATATGACGGGGAGGGATCCTTTGACTATTCCGTTGGATGGGGCGGATGTGATGAGCTTGTTCCAAAACACGGATGCATTGGGGATTACCCCTGGCCAAATCGGGGGAACAAAACTGGGTTGCCTGGGAATCCCCGAGTTTGGGACGGACTTTGCCATGCAGATGGTTATTGATGCAAAACCCCAGGCTTTTTCCGATTTGGTGCGTATTTCCGGACTGTCCCATGGGACTAACGTATGGCTGGGAAATGCCCAGGATCTGATTATGAGCGGGACGGCTACGATCTCCACCGCTATCTGTACGCGTGATGACATTATGCTTTATCTGATCCAGATGGGGGTAGAATCGGAAAAGTCTTTTAAGATTATGGAATCCGTGCGAAAGGGGCAGGTGGCAAAGGGAAAATGCGGACAATGGGAGGAATGGAAGGCAGACATGCTGGCTCATGACGTGCCCCAGTGGTATGTAGAATCCTGCCAGAAGATAGAATATATGTTTCCCAAAGCACATGCGGCGGCATATGTTATGATGGCGTGGCGAATCGCCTACTGTAAAATCCATTATCCGCTGGCATATTACGGAGCTTTTTTCAGCATCCGTGCAAAAGCCTTTTCCTATGAAACCATGTGCCAGGGACAGGAGCACCTGGAGGCGGTCATGGCGGACTATAAGAAACGTGCTGACGAGCTTTCCAACAAGGAAGAACAGGCTCTCGGCGATATGCGGGTAGTGCAGGAGATGTATGCCCGGGGTTTCCAATTCGAACCTATTGATATTTTTAAGGCACAGTCCCGGAATTTCCAAATTGTGGGAGACAGGTTGATGCCTTCTTTGAACAGCATCGACGGACTGGGCGAAAAGGCGGCTGATGCCATTGTAGAGGCGGCAAAGGACGGCCCGTTCCTTTCAAAGGACGATTTCAGGGAGAGGACGAAAGTTTCAAAGACAATCGTAGAACTGATGTCGGAGCTGGGACTCTTGGGCAAACTGCCCGAGTCAAATCAGTTAAGCCTGTTTGACATGTAAGATCTGTGATTGCTAAGCGCTGCCAGTGATACTGATCCCCGTTTTGCGCTTTTCAAGAGGGCCTTTATCAAGAGGGTGTGTACCTCTTATGCATAAGGGACTGTGTGGCAAGCAATGCGCAGACAGATAATATTACAACGAATATGAATGAACTGACACCTTGGCTTGCCTGATTTATCATTTGCTTTGTTGGTCTATGTTCCGCCTTGCATATGGATTAATCATTCTGCGCCAACGTATCAGAAATGAATGATTCGTTGTAATATGCTGTGAAAATGGCCAATGCCTGTATGGACAGCAAAACAAAAGCGGCGGAATCCCATAAAACAGGAAAATCCGCCGTTTTCGAACATGGAGCATACGGGACTTGAACCCGTGGCCTCCACACTGCCAGTGTGGCGCGCTCCCAGCTGCGCTAATGCCCCATGTCTTTATTATGACACAAAAAATCAAAAAAGCAATATAAACTTGAAAAAATTTAAAAAATTAAAAAAATTTAAAAAAGTACTTGCATTTTTGGATAATATGTATTATTATAAGTGAGTACTGCTGATGCAGTGCTTGTGATGGCTGATTGGTCAAGCGGTTAAGACGCCGCCCTCTCACGGCGGAAACAGGGGTTCGATTCCCCTATCAGCTGCTCTATTCAAATGAATAGCCCAACCCTAAAAGATTCTTGGAAGCTGTTGCATATCGGTTTTCAAGGATTTTTTTATGGTTTCCGGTGTTGTGCATTGGCGGCCGGCTTTGAATGGATGAAAAATGAAACCTTACAGATAGGAGAAATGAAAAATGAAAGTATTACAAAAGGTAAGCGATATTTTTGGCAAATACATGGCAGTTATAGTGCTTGTGATTGCCGCCCTGGCATTATTTGTACCCGGTTCCTGCCTGTGGATCCAGACTTCATGGGTCAATTACCTGTTGATGATTGTCATGTTCGGAATGGGACTTACGCTTAAGCTTGACGATTTTAAGGTTGTCATTACCAGGCCCAAAGATATTATTGTGGGTTGTATCGCGCAGTTTACCATAATGCCATTGCTTGCGTTTGCGCTGGGGAAAATGTTCGGCCTTGAGCCCGGCCTGCTTGCGGGACTAGTCCTGGTGGGGACATGTCCGGGGGGCACTTCCAGCAACGTCATGACATATCTCAGCAAGGGAGACGTGGCCCTGTCCGTAGGCATGACCAGTGTAAATACACTTCTGGCGCCATTGCTCACGCCTGCGATTACATACCTTCTTTTGAGGACTTCCGTCACGGTGGATATCTTAAGCATGTTCCTGTCTATTATTAAGGTTGTGATCGTTCCCATAGCTTTGGGTTTTGTGATCAATAAATTCTGGGGAAAATATACCCAAAAGGTGACAAATATCCTTCCTATGGTATCCGTTATAGCCATTACCATGATCGTAGCGGCAGTGGTATCTCATAATGCGGAAAAAATTTTGTCCACAGGGGTCATTGTTTTCGTCATCGTGATCCTGCACAATCTGCTGGGTTATGCTTGCGGTTACGGAGTGGGGAAGCTGATAAAGGCTCCGCTGCCCAAGAAAAAGGCGCTGGCTATAGAAGTGGGCATGCAGAATTCCGGGTTGGCCACATCCCTGGCAGGGACAGCGTTCCCGGACTTGGCCATGGCTACTGTTCCGGGTGCTATTTTTTCGGTATGGCACAACATTTCAGGCGCTATTTTGGCGAATGTGTTCAACCGTATAAAAGAATAATGTTAAATATGAAATATTACGATCCTGATTTATATACCCGCCAAGCAGGCAGATGGGAGCATCTAATAGCTTTTGGGAATTTTTGCCTGCGGCAGGGGTTGCTTTGCGGATCAGTTAAGCCGGCATGTTTGCCGGCTTATTTTAACAAAAACGAAAAATATCTTGCGTCGCAGAAATTTTTGGTGTATAGTGATTCACGATTACGTTGTGTGCAAGCACTATATTATAGAAGAAACTGAAATTGACAGAAAAGGGGATTTTTTCTAATGGCAAAGTATCTGGTAATCGTAGAGTCACCTGCTAAAGTAAAGACCATCAAAAAATTTTTGGGGTCAAATTACGAGGTGGCGGCAAGCAACGGCCATGTACGTGATTTGCCCAAGAGCACAATGGGGATTGACGTGGAACATGGTTATGAACCTAAATACATCACCATCAGGGGGAAGGGTGATGTGCTGGCGAATCTGCGGAAAGAGGTAAAGAAAGCGGAAAAGATATACCTTGCAACCGACCCTGACCGGGAAGGTGAAGCTATCTCGTGGCACCTGCTCTTTGCATTGAAGCTGGAGGATAAGAAAGTATACCGGATCACTTTTAACGAGATCACTAAAAATGCGGTGAAGGAATCTCTTAAAAATGCACGGGAAATTGATATGAACCTGGTGGATGCCCAGCAGGCCAGGCGGGTTCTTGACCGTATGGTCGGATACCGGATTTCACCTCTGCTCTGGGCAAAAATCAAAAGAGGATTAAGTGCAGGGCGTGTCCAGTCGGTAGCGCTTCGGATCATTTGCGACAGGGAAGACGAGATCAATGCCTTTATTCCGGAGGAATATTGGTCACTGGATGTGAACCTGAAGGTAAAAGGAGAGAAGAAGCCTCTTACGGCGAAGTACTACGGAACTGCGGCAGGGAAGCAGGCCATAACTTCCGAAAAGCAGGTCCGGGAGATCATGGAATCACTGAAAGATGCCGGATACACAGTCAGCGAAGTGAAGAAAGGGGAGCGTATCAAGAAAGCGCCCTTGCCTTTTACCACATCCACTCTCCAGCAGGAAGCCAGTAAGACACTCAATTTTTCTACCCAGAAGACCATGCGCCTGGCGCAGCAGCTGTATGAAGGCGTGGACATTAAGGGTGAGGGGACGGTGGGGCTTATCACCTATCTGCGTACCGATTCCACCAGGGTGTCCGAAGAGGCGGAGGCTATGGCAAGGGAGTTCATCGGGGCAAAATATGGCAGCCAGTACCAGGCAGCTGCCGTCTCTGAAAAGAAGGGCGGGCAGAAGATCCAGGATGCCCATGAAGCCATTCGCCCTACGGATTTGAACCGGATTCCGCTGGAGATCAAAGAGCAGCTTCCCCGTGACCTGTTCCGGCTCTACCAGCTGATCTGGAAGCGTTTTACCGCAAGCCGCATGAGCAGCGCCAGATACGAGACAACTACCGTGAGGATTCAGGCGGGCGGGCACATTTTTACCGTGGCGGCTTCCAGGCTTTTGTTTGACGGTTTTATGAGCGTTTATTCATTCGACGAGGATAAGGAGGATGAAAATGCGATGACAGGGGAGCTGAACACCGACAGCAGCCTTTCCTTTGTGTCGTTTGACCCGAAGCAGCATTTTACCCAGCCTCCCGCCCATTATACGGAGGCTTCCCTGGTGAGGGCACTGGAGGAGCTGGGAATCGGGCGGCCCAGCACATATGCGCCTACCATTACTACTATTTTGGGCAGAAGATATGTGACCAAGGAAAACAAAAATCTCTATGTGACGGAATTGGGTGAAGTGGTCAACAATATGATGCGGGAGGCTTTCCCTTCCATTGTGGACGTGAATTTTACGGCAAATATGGAAGCTCTGCTAGACGGCGTGGAGGAAGGCACCGTAAAGTGGAAGACCATTGTGGCCAATTTTTATCCTGACCTGGACGACGCAGTGAAGCTGGCGGAAAAAGAACTTTCGGAGGTAAAGATTGAGGACGAGGTCAGTGAGGAAATCTGTGAGCTGTGCGGCAGGAACCTGGTGATCAAATATGGGCCCCACGGACGCTTCCTGGCATGCCCCGGCTTTCCGGAGTGCCGCAACACGAAACCTTATTTTGAAAAGATCGGTGTTGCATGTCCCAAATGCGGCAAGGATATCGTGCTGAAGAAGACCAAGAAGGGCAGGAAGTATTACGGATGCATTGACAATCCCAATTGCGATTACATGGTATGGCAGAAGCCATCCGGTGAGAAATGCCCGAAATGTGGGACGATGCTTCTGGAAAAAGGCAACAAGCTGGTATGCCCTGAAGAGCAGTGCGGATATCATGTTTTGTCTGAATTGTCAAAAAAATCATAAAAGCAAAATAAATTAACTGTATACAAGTTGTAATTTCCTTAAGGTTGTGCTAAAATGAGTATCAAATAGGGTATATGGCATAAAACGGAGGAATGTGTATGAGTAGTGTACAGCTTTTGGATAAGACCCGCAAAATCGGGAAATTGTTGCACAATAATAACTCCAGTAAAGTGGTTTTTAACGATATATGCAGAGTCATGCGTGAAATCCTGAGATCCAACGTATTGGTGATCAGCCGGAAAGGGAAGGTTCTGGGCATAGGCAAAGCGGAAGGGGTAGAACCTATTCAGGAGCTAATCAATGATACGGTGGGCGGATTTATAGATTCCATGCTCAACGAGAGGCTGCTGGGCATTCTTTCCACCAAAGAAAACGTAAATCTGGAGACCCTGGGGTTTGAAGGGGAAGATATCAGGAAGTTCCAGGCCATCATCACGCCGATTGAAATCGCGGGAGAGAGGCTGGGAACACTGTTCATCTATAAATGCGAAGAACAGTACGACATTGACGATATTATCCTGTGCGAGTATGGGACCACCGTGGTGGGGTTGGAGATGCTGCGGGCGGTTAATGAGGAGAGTGCGGAGGAGAACCGTAAGATAGCCGTGGTCAAATCTGCTATCAGTACGCTTTCCTTCTCGGAAATGGAAGCCATCACCCATATTTTTGACGAACTGAACGGCATGGAAGGGATCCTGGTGGCCAGCAAGATTGCGGATCGAGTAGGGATCACCCGTTCCGTTATTGTCAATGCGCTGCGAAAGTTTGAGAGCGCAGGCGTCATAGAGTCACGGTCGTCGGGGATGAAGGGTACATATATCAAGGTGCTGAATGATGTGGTCTTTGATGAGATTAAACGCTTGAAGCAGCAGAGCCAGAGACGTTAAAACGCAAATAGACAAAAAATGGTGCACAAAAGGATTTGTGCAGGAAGGGCAGGAAAATAAAGGGATTTATTGTAGGGGCAATAAGTCTCTTTTAATTTTTTTATAAAAAAATACGAAATTTATTGTTTTTTTGCTGAAATTCACTATAATAGAATAGAGTGGGTGTATGACATCTCTTTTATTTGTATGAGAAGAAAGGGGAACCGTTTATGTTTCAGACAAATGTATTCGACTATGTCAATGTTCTTGACAGGGCGGCTGATGCCAGCTGGCTTCGCAATGAGGCCATATCCAATAATATTTCCAATGTGGATACTCCCGGTTATAAGAGGCAGGATGTGGCATTTGAATCTGTATTGAAATCTGCTCTGGGGAGAAGCCGGTATGAGACCACGGATGCAAAAGTGGCAGATATCAAGTCTAACCGTCTTTCTCCCAGGGTTTACACAGATTATGCAAATTATTCTTATCGGCTGGACGGGAACAATGTGGATATAGAGAATGAGAATGTTATGCTGGCGGAAAACCAGTTAAAGTATCAAGGACTGATAACCAGCATCAACCAGGAATTTGCTAATCTCAAAGCAGTGATGAAATAAACAGGAGGCAGGAAAGCATGAGCATGTTTGACGCATTTAATATTAACGCATCCGGTTTGACGGCACAGAGGTACCGGATGGATACCATTTCCGAAAATGTTGCCAACGCCAATACCACAAGGACGGCGGACGGGACACCTTACCGCAGGAAGATCGTGACTTTTCAGGAGAAAGGCGGACAGACCTGCTTCAGCCAGATATTGGGGCAGGCGGCATATTCCCACGGCTACACCGGAAAAGGGGTAAAGGTTAGCGGCGTTTATGAGGACTATGCAACGGAGATGACCATGGCATATGACCCGGCCCATCCTGATGCGGATGAGAACGGCTATGTTACATATCCCAATGTCAATATCATTACCGAAATGACCAACCTGATCGATGCCAGCAGGGCATACCAGGCTAATTCGACAGCCTTTAACGCCAGCAAGGCAATGGCTCTTCAGGGTTTGGAGCTGAACAGCTAAGGATAAAGTAAAGCCAGATAATAAGATTGTTTTTTAGGAGGGTATAATGGATTTATCAGCAATAACAGAAATATCAGGTTTAAGGGGATTGGACAAAAGTTCCTCGGTTTCTTCGTTGACAGGGGTTCTTACGAAAGAGCAGGAGAAAACGACAGGGACGCTTTTTGAGTCTTTATTAAACAGTGCCATTGACAATATCAAGACGACCAACGGTTATTTGTCGGATGCGGAGGATGAGAAGCTTCGGTTTGCTTTGGGTGAGACTGAGAATACCCATGACCTTATGATCGCCATGCAAAAAGCTTCCACGGCACTGCAGTATACAGTGACAATCAGGGATAAGCTCCTGGATGCCTATAAGGAGATCATGCAGATGCAGATCTGATTGATCTGTTAAAAAAAGTGACTAGGGGAGAAGTGTCATGGCTGACAGGCTAAAAGAATTACCGGCAAAAGTACTGGAATGGTGGAATAAATTTACTGCAAAGCAGAAGACGATTATCATTGCAATCACCGCAGTTGTTATTTTTACTTTTGCCATTATTATATATGCGTTTACAAGGCCGCAGTACACCAGGTTTGGGAGATATGACGATACCAAGGAGGCGGCGGAAATTATCAAGATCCTGGATGAAGCGAGGATCAATCACAGGGATTCTGCGGATCTGCTGACGATCGAGGTGGAGAGGAGCCAGGTGCCCGAGGCAAATTACGCAATTGCCTCACAGGGTTATCAACCCAAAAGCCTTACATACAGTGACTATGTGAGCAGTGGAATGTCCACCACCAACGCGGATAAGGAGAAACAGTACGGCCAATTCCTGCAGGCGGAGTTGCGCCAGGCTTTCGGTACGTTGGAACCTGTGAGGGATATTCTGGCATATGTAAATGTGCCCAGGCAGGACGGTACGCTGATAGCATCGGAGCAGATGGAGTCTTCCGCTTATATACAGCTGACGCTGAACGGAAGCATCTCTTCCTCCCAGGCGGCAGCCATAGCCAGGGCGGCGGCAACTTTCCTGGGGAATGAGACGACTGCAAACATTACCATCCTTGACCAGGATGCCAATATCCTGTTTTCCGGCGGCGACGACTACAGTACGGCGGGAGTGGCCCATTCCCTTCAGGAATTGCAGAACCAGGCGGAATCCATGATTTCCAACCAGGTTCGGAGAGTGCTTTACGGTACGAAACAGTACGATATGATAGAAGTTACCAGCCATCTGGTAATGGATTATTCCAGTTATGAGGAAACAATTAAGGAATATTCCGCACCCGACGGAAGGACCGAGGGTATGCTGGCGGAGCATAACCAGTTCGAGTCCGAGAGTACCAATGGCGTGGCGGGAGTTCCCGGAACGGATTCCAACGGTGAAGGCGGGAACCTGAATACATATGTCAATCCTGACAGCGCTACCAGTGAATCTTCCTCCACGGAAGTAAGTGATAAATATCTGCCGAACGAGCGTCTCCTGAATTCAATTTCCCCTGCGGGAGGCATTGATTATACCAGTTCTTCCATGTCTATCTCCATGATCACGTATCATGAGTATTACGAGGAGCAGGTGGATGCCCAGGGACTTCTGGACGGCACCAGCTGGGAAGAATTTAAGGCCGCCAACAGTGCGGATGTCCGTATGGCGGTGGATGATGAATTTTATGACATGGCGGCCAATGCCACCGGCATTGACAGGGAGCGGATTACGATTATTGCGTATGAGTCCCCCATGTTCTTTGACAAGGAAGGCCTCAACGTAGAAGCCACGGACGTGCTCAGCATATTTATGATCGTGCTGATTCTTGCGTTGCTGGCATTTGTGGTTCTGCGCAGCATGAGATCCAAACAGGATGCGGCGGAAGAGGAGGAATTGTCTGTGGAAAGTATGCTGCAGTCTACACCTGATGCCGTGGAAGACATTGACGTGGAGACTAAGTCCGAGACCCGCAAGATGATCGAGATATTCGTGGCCGACAATCCCGACGCAGCGGCGAATCTGCTGCGGAACTGGCTGAACGAAGATTGGGGTTAAGCTTGGGAATAGTTCATGGATTGTTTGTGGCTCCATAGGCGGCATGGCTGGAAGCATGTAAGGAAATGCTCGCAGATTGCCAAAGCGGTCGGGATCCTGGGAGCCAGATATAGAGGGAGATGAGGGATACAGTATGGCCAAGAACGAAGGACTTAAGGGAATACAGAAGGCAGCGATCCTTTTGATCGCATTGGGGCCGGAGCGCTCCGCCGGTATCTTCAAGCATTTGAAAGAGGAAGAGATTGAAGAACTGACCCTTGAGATTGCGAATACCAGAAGCGTGACTCCTCAGGTAAAAGAGGATGTCATCAATGAATTTTACGAAGTTTGCCTTGCCCAGCAGTATATCGCGGAGGGCGGTATTACATATGCAAGAGACCTTTTGGAAAAGGCATTGGGCAGCGAAAAGGCAATGGATGTCATCAGCAAGCTGACCGCGTCGCTGCAGGTAAAGCCGTTCGAGTTTGTCCGCAAGACAGACGCTTCTCAGCTGATCAACTTTATTCAGGACGAACATCCACAGACCATTGCGCTTATTTTATCCTACCTGGCGCCCGGCCAGGCAGCGCTTATCATTTCCGCGTTGCCTCCTGACAGGCAGGCGGATGTGGCCAGGCGTATTGCGGTCATGGACCGCACCAGTCCTGATATTATCAAGGAGGTTGAGAAAGTTTTGGAATCCAAGCTTGCAAGCCTGGTAAATCAGGATTACACCATTATCGGCGGCGTGGATGCTGTGGTGGAGATTTTGAATACCGTAGACCGAGGTACGGAACGCCATATCATGGAAACTCTGGAAATCGAGGAACCCGAATTGGCAGACGAGATCAGGAAGAAAATGTTCGTATTCGAGGATGTGCTTCTGTTGGACGACAGGGCGATCCAGCGTGTGCTGCGTGATGTGGACAACAATGACCTTGGCATTGCACTGAAGGGCGCTAATGAGCAGGTACAGAATACGATCTTTAATAACCTGTCCAAGCGACTTGCCGTTATGATCAAGGAAGATATGGAATTCATGGGCCCTGTCCGTATGAAGGACGTGGAGGAAGCACAG
>ERZ808040.436-NODE-436-length-36720-cov-4.629561_pt1 | contig 36720 bp, 29 predicted proteins | sample MGYA00380191_ERZ808040 | MGnify/ENA primary metagenome ERZ808040 (study PRJEB31490, sample SAMN06133395) | mouse gut metagenome | isolation source: J6 | host: mice | place: China: Chengdu | collected 2015-05 ...
AACGCACTTAGCATTGATAACATTTCGTCTGGTGTCGAAGCTTGATCGCCCGAAACATTTAAGCCAATGATAAAGTACGCGATCATTGAAATAATGGCTGCAGGAATCGTTGTGTAAAACATATGTTTAATATGTTCATATAATTCACTTCCGGCTGCAATTGGAGCTAAGTTCGTAGTATCTGAAAGCGGAGAGATTTTATCTCCAAAGTAAGCACCAGCAACAATGGCACCTGCTGTTGCTGGTAATGAAGCGCCTAAACCAGTTGCAATACCCATTAATGCAACACCGACTGTACCGGCAGAGCCCCAAGATGTTCCCGTTACAATCGAAATAATCGCAGATACGATAAAAGCAATTAGTACGATATAAGTTGGATTGATCAGCTCGAGTCCATAATAAATCATCATTGGAATCGTTCCAGCAATCATCCACGTCCCAATTAAGATTCCGATGGAAATTAACACTAAAAGTGCTGGCATCGCCATGTCTAATTTCTCTCGAATCCCATCCATCATATCGTCCCATGTTAACCCGACTCTAATGGCAATGATACCTGCGAAAATAGAGGCTAAAATTAAAAGTGGTTCAGGACTTAATTCAAAAACCCCATACCCAATAGATAGTAGTAAAAGCATTACAATAATTGGTAAAATTGCTTCTAGTAATGTTGGCTTTCGTTTCATATATGATCCCCCTTGTTGGATACGTAACAAATCCGAGAATTAGTCTTCAAAAGTCCCTTTGACAATTGCTTCGCCATTGCGTAACATATGCTGACCTTTTGCAAAAACATGTTGAAGTTCGAAATGTTCTTTGTCTAAAATTAATACATCCGCATCAAATTGTTCTTTAATTTGTCCTTTTGTTTGTAATTTTAAAGCGCGTGCTGTATTTGTCGTCACAAGTGGAAGCACATCTTCAATCGCAAGTTGATGTTGTTGAACAGTTTGCCAAATTTGTTCAAATAATGTTTGCTGCGTAGCGACGCCGAAACCGATCATTTCACCTTGTTGGTTAAATTTAGGTAAGCTTCCATTGCCGTCTGAAGAAACAGTTAATTGGCTAAAGTCACCGTTTTGTTCCTTATAGTACTTAATCCAGTCGCCGGTTTCTTGATCTGCGGTAATATCAACAAAAGCTCCTTTATGTGCTAATGCAATCGCATCGTCAAATAATCCTTGAGATCTTGAAATATGCGTTGCATAAATATTGGCAGGTGGTAGCTCGTAATCGTCAATTAATGCGTGTAAATAAGACAGTTTATTTTTCCCAATACCGATATGGAAATGCGTCACCCCACATTTATTGCTCAGTAAACCGCCGATACGAGCTTCTGCAACGATTGTCGCTACATCTTGTAATGTTGGTTGAGCTGAGCGTGCGTCTGAAATAGCGATTTCCCCAGCGCCAATTACTTTGTCAATTAAGATGATGTCATCCTTCACATTTGCCGTAATTGTTGGTGTAGGAATATGGTAATTTCCAGAATAAATATAGGTCGTTACGCCTTCTTCTTCGAGACCACGTGCTTTTGCCAAGAGTGAAGTCATATGACGTGTTGTCCCATCAGTTCCGAGGCAGCCAACAAGTGTTGTCACCCCAGCTTTAATAATATTGCTTAATTGGAGTTCAGGCGTTCTCGTTGCAAAACCACCTTCACCGCCACCACCGATGAAGTGAACATGTGGATCGATAAAACCAGGCGTTACAATCATCCCTTCAGCGTCAATGACCTCGACGTCAAATTGCTGTAAAGCCTCTTCATCAAACTCCCCAAGCTTCATAATTTTATCGTTTACGAATAATATATTTGTTTTGCCAAGATAGTTTGGTGCATAAACCTCACCATTTTTAATCAGTGTAAACATGAACAAAACTCCTTTCGAATGTGTAGTAAAAAAATAGATAGTTTTCATTATATATTCTGAATTCGGAAAATTCAATGCATTTTCTCGTAAATCTCATTAATTAATTATTGGCTCTTTTCAAATAGTATGAAGGAAGAAATGTTATTTTTAAATAGTAATTTATGGAAAATACTCTTTTCGTAGCATATCAATAGATTCATTTTCATCGTACATAAAAATGAGAGAATAGAACAGAAAACGATTATAATTATTATGTCAATTGGATTCCTTATTTTTGGGCCGTTGAATCCGATGGATACGATTGTAGCGCTGTATATTGGAAAAATCGATAGACTTAATGTTGGAAAGGCTTGGTTCACGAAAAGCAGCACGTATTATTTTGAATAAAGGTATCCGCAGTAGTGATTCGAGAAATGCATTCTAGTGCAACTGTAGTTGAAAATGTTGGTAGGTATAAAAAGGAAATCCGTCATATGTCTTAAGGCATATGAGTTTTTTAGTGAGAAAAAGTTTGCACTGAATGCCAAACAATTGGATAATGAAGAGTAGAAAAACGAAGGAGAACGTATGTGAAAAAATATCGATTATTAATGTTGCTGACAATGTTGAGCATTGTGCTCGCAGCATGTACAGAACAACAGAAAAGTAAACAACAGTTTTTGGATGCGAATGAAGGGAAAAATCAGCTATCTATTGAAGATATAGAAAAAGATGAATTATTTCGTTGGGATTTAACGGAGGAAGTAGAAGCGATTGTCGTTAAAGAAGAAGGAGAAATGACCCCTCATGAAGAATTGTCATTATTTGGCGAAGCGGGCGAAGAAACATTTCGCGGCAATGTATCATTGTACTTAATTCACAATGAAATTGAAAAAGGGTATTTACAACAAACGATTGAAGGTGTGCAATTAAATACAACGCAATCCTTTAAAGCGAAAGAAACATTTCAACAGCGGCCGGTTATTGCATGGACAGAAATCGTGTCGGAAGACCTTTATTTACGATCAATGTGGCAGTATATCGACGGAGAGTTGCAAATGATGCAATTTGGGGAAGCGACGCAAATTGCCGTTTCAGCACAAGATGTGCAATGGATTGAAGACACCTATATGCAGATGAACGTCGTTGAACGATACGGTGTTGGTCAATATGAGAAACAGTGGATCTTTCAAACATGGGAATGGCAGGAAAATCGATTTATATTGAAAAATGAACGCATGTTTAAAGATACAAATTTAAATCGACTCGGTGAACAAGTAACGAAGCGTTGGATAGATGAAGGAAAAGTATTGCCATTCGAAATGGTAGAGCCAGAAACGTATACGATTACGAAAACGTCATTACCAACTTTTGAAGAAGGTGCGTTTTTAGATCATCAACCGAAAATTGGTGACGATTTATTGGAGAAGATTTTTGACATGCCACCTCACATAGAACAAGAAGTAGTGAAAGATGGTGTGACAATTATGTTCTCGGATGGGTTTACGTATACGTATGAACCGGACATGTTTACTGTAAAAAGTTTGAGCATCAATGGTAAACAATTAACGAGTTCGTTAGCAGCATTACGTAAAGTATTCGGTGAAGAAGCGGCGAATAGTTATGATGTGGAAGAAGCGGTGTATACGGAAAAATATGTAGTAGGAGACTACCGCGTAATGATGACCTATCGGAAAGATGAGGCGCGTTATATGTTTCAGTTAGGTCAAAAATGAGCATGATGAATGGAGAGAGGTCATTGGAGAAAGGGTATTTGTTTAGTACATTATTTTTCTCATGGATCATTGCAATCGCGTGTATTGTTATTACAGTGTTTGCATTTTATTTGAACTATATATTATTTGGGGTCGTCTTTGCGCTTATGACAGTCATCGTCACATTTATCAATATCAAACATTTGAAAAACTGGAAGCAAAAAGGGGAACAACATCGGATATGAAAGGCAACCATCTATATGAATGGTTGTTTTTTATTGGGAACATGCATTGGTCAGATAGTGGGAATTTTGATTGGAAATCGTTTAGCGTTATAGATAAATATAGAATAAAAGCATATAAAATGGTGTGTCGATGGTCTTGCTGATTTTTACGCTTCCTGTATGTTCAAGAATCATACGAACGTTTTTGCAGAAGGATTCTCGTTGTTCACGATTTCTTCACAAAAAATAAAAGATTTTTATAAAAAAAGCTAAACAGTTAAAAAGGCAATCCGATATTAGATGTGTAAGCGGTAGATAGCGTTCGGCCGGCGCTACTTCCAATTATAAAAAAAGAATTGTTCACAAGGACGTGGACTAACACAATCAGGGAGGAAAATAACAATGATTATTAACCACAACATTTCGGCGTTAAATACACACCGCCAATTATCATTCAACAACACAAACGTAGGTAAAAACCTAGAGAAATTATCTTCAGGTTACCGCATCAACCGCGCAGGAGACGACGCAGCAGGTCTTGCAATTTCTGAGAAAATGCGTGCACAAATCAAAGGTCTAGACATGGCTCAGAAAAACGCACAAGACGGAATTTCATTAATCCAAACTGCTGAAGGTGCTTTAAACGAAACACACTCAATCTTACAACGTATGCGTGAGTTAGCAGTACAATCTTCTAACGATACGAACATGAATGAAGTGGATCGTGAAGCAATGCAATCAGAATTAGATGCATTAATCGAAGAAATTGATGAGATTGCAAAAAGAACAGAATTTAACACTCAAAATTTATTAGGTGGGGAATTTGAAAATAAAAAATTCCATATCGGTGCAAATAAAGGGCAAAGCATTGAAGTTTCAATTGAAGCAATGAATGCAGAAGGCATTGGCGTTAAAGACTTAAAGATTAATTCTCAAGAGACAGCTGATAGTGCAATTGAGACTATTCAAACGGCAATCGATAAAGTATCAACTCAACGTTCTAACCTTGGTGCAATTCAAAACCGCCTAGAGCACACAATTAACAACTTAGGTGCATCGTCTGAAAACTTAACAGCAGCAGAATCACGTATCCGTGATGTTGATATGGCGAAAGAAATGATGGAGTTCACGAAGAACAATATCTTAACGCAAGCAGCACAAGCAATGTTAGCACAAGCAAATCAGCAACCACAAGGAGTTCTACAACTATTACGTTAATAGAACCTTTGATAATACGAAGAGACTTTCATTTGAGAGTCTCTTTTTTTGAACCCAAAAACATTACAGGTTAAGAATGTTCTTTCATGTTAAAAATTCAGTAGTGTACAGATTTTTTTACATGAAAGATTTGTAAGAAAGAATTTCTCAAATAGAGCAAAGTGGTACTTTGGATGGTAAAGAAATTAGAATGGGAACCGATATAATAAGTAACAAATATTAATATGTACGTAGTGAGCGTAAAGAGCGTAAAGGAGACTTATATCAATGAAAGATGAACAAATCGTTGCCATATCCGAGACATTACTAGAAGCTGTAGCCTATTTGAAGAAAATGGTGGAAAAGAAATCTTATCATGAATTGTATCAAATGTTTGCAATGACTATTGAAGGGCTACAGGCAATACAACCTGTTTTGATAGAAAGAAAACAAAGGGAAGAATTAGAATTATTCAACAAAATTGAGCGTAGTGTTGTGCAATTTTCGGAGTATATAGAAGAAAAAAATGAGTCTGGTATGATTCAGTTACTACAATTCTCATTGGAGCCTAATATGAGAAGATTGCAACGCATATTAACGAAGGAAAGAGAAAACGAGAGTACATTTACAATTGGCATTTATCATGATGAAGCAAGTCCTAAAATTGCTTACAATAGCGAACGATTAGAGGCGCTATTTAATGAAGCCAAAAAACAAGCTTGCGATATTTTTGTATTCTCATCTGAAGACGTTGATTGTGAAAGAGAAATCATCCTTGCAGAAGATGCATTGGACGACGACCGTAAAATAGAAAAAAATTTACCAGACGTAGTCTATAATTTATTTCCCAAAATTTTAAGAGACCAAAGTGAAATTGAAAAATGGTTAAGAGAAAGAGTACCCTTTACAAAGTTTCCTGTCGGCGATAAGTTAGGACTCCCAGAAAAATTACTTAGAGAATCAAATTTAGGTCATTTATTTATTCCTTTTGTAGGCGTTACAAGTATTGAGAAAGTCCTCGAGTTTTTGAATATACATAAAAAAGGTGTCCTTAAAAAATCTGCAGCTGCAAGGGGAGAAAGTATCTTTTTTGTACAGCAAAAAAACACAGATCGTTTTGTTGTAGAAGTGAACAAGAAACCGATTTTAATGAATAAAGAAGGATTTACGAACTGGATTAGTGATTATATTTTGAATCAACGATATATTCTCCAACAATATAAAGTCTTTCAAACGAGTAAAAATGAGCCTTACGATATACGTTCTCATGTCCAAAAAGATGGGAATGGTCAATGGAAAATTACTAGAATGTATCCAAGAATTGGAAGTAAGAAAAGTATTTTAAGTAATATTAGTACAGGTGGGCGCACATTGAATCTCGCTCAATTCTTAAGTGAGGAATTCGGTGAACAAAAAGCGAAAGAATATAGTGTGAAATTAGAAAAGCTCAGCTTAGAAATAGTAGAGAATATCGATAGAGTATATAATTATTCAATTGATGAGCTTGGACTAGACTTAGCATTTGATAAATCAGGAAGAATATGGATGCATGAAGCAAACGGGGTTCCACAAACTAAGTATCATGAAGAAGAGCGTGCAATTAATGCGATTGCCTATGCAAAATACTTGGGGGAAAACCGTATGTTTTTATCCAATGATTTACAAGAAGTTACTGGTTTGAAAAATCAATATAAATTTGATTCAAATCAGGATCAAATTAGAGATCTCGACAAAAATAAAACTACTATTGGATTAATGTATGACGCTAACTCGACCAATAAAGAATATCTTGAAGCATGTGCAATCATTGCACATTATAATCAAAATAATTTTTATGCATTTACTCCTGAGAAGATTGATTATGACAATAAAGTGATTAAAGCGAAGATTTTTGAAGAATTTGAATGGAAGGAAAGAGTTGTTAGATATCCAGACGTTATATATGATCGATTACGCATGAAAAATTCTGTAGCATTTAATGTTCCATATATTGAATTTACAGACATTCCATTTACACATACACTGGATACATCGGTATTACATAAGGTTGAAATATCGAAACAATTGTCTAAATATGAGCAATTAAAAAGTATTATCATACCTTTTGTCGAGATTAAAGATATCGAACAAGTATTACAATTTATCGAAGAACATGGAAGTATCATATTAAAACCTGTTCATGGATCATTTGCAGTAGGAATTATTAAGCTTGAAAAAGTCGGAAATAGGTTTATTTGGACTGAAGATGAAGAAATTGAGTATTCATTAAGCCAGTTAAAACGGATATTAACACAAAGAAACATAGCCAAAAATTATTTTGCGCAGAAATTTATAGAATCAAAATCAATCGATGGAAATCCTATTGACATTCGCGTGCATTTAATCAAAACACCAACCGGAAATTGGAAAATCGCAAAAGATTACGTGAGAATAAGTGAAAGTGGCTTTAAAATTAATACTGAAACTTACACTACTGGAAGGGCTTTTAGTGGTCAAATTGCTTATGTAAATAGATATTTAAGAAGAAATTTCCCTGACAATGATGTTCAGATGCTAAAAGATATTGAACAGAAATCAATTGAAATCGCAGAATGCTTTGATCAAGAAAACGGGAATATTATATCGGAACAAGCACTAGATTTAGCATTATCACTGGAAGGGGAAATATTCTTAATAGAAGTAAATGCGAATAGACCAGGTGTATTTGGATACGAGTATGAAATTGCTAGAGCAATGATTCCATATGCGGCCTCTTTAAGAAATATAAATTATAGATAGAAAGGAAGACTAATATGAAGTTGGGGGTTATATATGGAGGGAAGTCTACTGAGAATCTCATATCCATTAACAGTGCCTTTACTTTTTTACAATGGTTAGATTATACAAAGTATTCGGTTATACCAATATATATCAATAATGAGGGCTATTGGAATTTTGGTAGAGAAAGAATTGCACCAATTGAATTTCAAAAAGAAATGATTTTTTCAGAAAATGATAAAAATGAATTTAAAGAAAAATTGGATACAATTGATATTGCAATTCCAATCTTATCAGGAATGAATGGCGAAGACGGAAGTATTCAAGGGATATTTGAAATGTTCAATATCCCTTATATTGGTAATGGTATTGAGGCGTCTGCTATAAGTATGAATAAAATACTCACAAAGCGTTTTTTAAATAGTTTTGGAATTCAACTAGTAAAAGATATAAGTATCGATATCTCTACATGGCAAAACAATAAGAAGAAAATAGAAGAATTAGTAGCCCAAAAATTACAGTATCCAGTTATTGTAAAACCTGCTCGATTAGGCTCAAGTATTGGAATTTCAAAAGCAAATAGTAAGGAAGAATTGTCTATTGCAATTAATAATGGATTCAAATATGACTTGGATCTTTTAATTGAATGTTTTATAGAAAAAACAGAAATTAATGTAGCGATTTTACAAAATAAAGAAGAGCTTATTATTTCAAGACCGGGCGTTGTTATATCAGAAAATGAATTTTATAATTATGATGATAAATACTCTGAAAAATCAACTGCGATTAAAAAGGTAGCAGATTTGAATGAAAATCAATATAAATTGCTTTATGAATACAGTGAGAAAATATTTAAAGCGATTAAAGGTAGAGGGTTAATGAGGTTAGATTTTTTTATTGATACAAAAGGTAACATAATTTTAAATGAAATTAACACTTTACCGAGTCTAGGTGGTAGTAGTGTTTACCCCTACCTGTTAAATGAGAGTGGTATTACAAATGAAATGATTGTAGATTATCTTATTCAGTCGGCAATGGATGTTCATCAAAAGAAACAGAGATTATATTATGCTTATTATTAATACAGAACGGTGCTTAGATAGTATACGATTGTATTTATTATATTAAAAAAAAGAAGTATTTTGCGTTTATCCCTTCGGATAAATAATGATAAAACTTGAACTTACGTTAGAATCCTCACTAATCATTTATATGATCAGTGAGGATTCTTAAATATTATTCATCAAACACTAGGGTACTAAATGACCAATTGTTAGAATGGTTAATTGTCTTAAAATATTTTGTGGAAAGCTATTTTCCTTGTGGGAAAACTTGGATGTTTACAAAATAACTTTATTCAATTTGCCATTAACCACTTTTAGATGTCTATCATTTTACTACTATCAAGCAAGTATTTCTTCATTTAAATACTGAATACTGCATTGTAAAAATAATTTTTTTACCACAACTTACATAAAGGATTGATTAATGTTGATGTTTTAGGTTGCACCTAAAACATTTGGAGTACCCTTTCTTTATATAAGAATCAATGACTTATTAATACATAGGAGAATTCAATAGTAGTGGATTTTATAGTTATTTGCAGCAATAGCGAATCCATCTATAATCCTCAATTCGATGTATAAATTGGAAATGTGATTGTCAGTTTTCTTGCTTCAAAATACATTTGTCTCCAAGTATTTTACTACTTGTAAGATACTCCTAGCATATCGAAATAAACAGGATTAAAAAAATATAAAAATATGTTAAAGATAGAGTGTGTGAATTATTTTTCATTTTTGAGGAGCTGCCAGTAATCGCATTTGTAGATAGCAGCTCGAAATTTGTAGGTATCGCTTCGTTCATTGTAGATACCGGCTCATTAATTGTTGATATTACGTAGGAATTTGTAGGAAAACTCAAAGTTGTAGATAGTAACCCGAAATTTGTAGGTATCGCTTCGTTCATTGTAGATACCGGCCCAATAATTGTTGATATCCCGCAAGAACTTGTAGGAAAAATCGAAGTTGTAGATAGCAGCTCAAAATTTGTAGGTATCGCTCCGTTGTTTGTCGATACTGGCTCATTAATTGTTGATATCCCGCAAGAATTTGTAGGAAAACTCAAAGTTGTAGATAGCAGCTCAAAATTTGTAGGTATCGCTCCATTCATTGTAGATACCAACTCATTAATTGTAGATACCAACTCATTAATTGTAGATACCAACTCATTAATTGTAGATATCACCCCAAAATTTGTAGGAAAATTTCCAATACGTAGTTACCAACCCAAAATTCCACCACCTCTGCCACTGCAACTCCCTCTCATTTCATGTCTAGCTCCGAATCAATAAATGATTCTCCCTGCATTCCAGAATGATTTTCTAAATCCATTCTCTCTATCATTTCGATAAGCTATATTTCTCTTTTGAATCGAATATTGCGCTTGTATCAAATAAAATGCCTAAGAAAGCCTTTTTCTAAATAGGTTCTTTTGCATCTTTCTGCCTATTAAAAATATTGTCTCTACCTATCGTTTCATGTTACAATCTAACTATCGTTGGTAGAAAGAGGGCGGCTTTTTCAGTGAAAAAAAAGAGAAGGAAATTGAAAAAATCAGTTGTAAAAGGATTGTTTTTTATTTTCTTTAGTTTGTTCTTAATAGCTGGCGGAATATATACGCTCAATTGGCTTTTTACGTCAAAACAGGAACCAGAGTTAGTTTCCGATGAGCCAGAAGAGATGACGACGGAGCAGTTTATTGGGATGATTGGCGAGGATGCGCGAAAATTAGCGCATAAGCATGACTTGTATGCATCTGTCATGATCGCTCAAGCTGTACTAGAAAGTAATGATGGAAATAGCGAATTAGCTTCGGATCCAAATTATAATTTATTTGGTGTGAAGGGGCATTATAAAAACGAGTCTGTAGCGTTTGAAACATTGGAAGACGATGGGAAAGGTAATTTAGAAACAATCGTTGCGGAGTTTCGAAAATATCCATCGTACAAAGAGTCACTCGAAGATTATGCGAAATTGTTAAAAAGTGGTGTTTCGTGGGACAAGCAATTTTATGCACCAGCTTATAAAAGCAATACAAAATCTCATAAAGAGGCAACTGCCTATTTAACGGGTACGTATGCGACAGATTCACAATATGATGAGAAGTTAAATGCGTTAATTAAACAATATGATTTGGAAATTTATGATGAGCCAAAGCCAAGTCAGCGTGAGGTTGTTGTGAAGCGTAAAGATACATTAGATGAAATTGCGAAAAGTTATAATGTCAGTGAAACTTTAATCCGCCAATGGAATCAATTAAACACGAATACATTAACAAAAGGTCAGACGTTAATTATATATGAAAAAAAGTGAGACGAATTGAAGCGTTTCACTTTTTTTTCGTCAATAAAACGGTAAAATTTGAATGAGTGTCTTTTAAACCTATATAGAATTTGTTTGGGAAGTATACAAAGTGAAAAGATAGAAATTAGTTGAATAGCGATAGGAGCGAGAACATGAAAAGAAAATGGAAAGTCGTAGTGAGTTTATTTATCGTACTACTCATGTTAGCGGGATGTACAGGGAATAAGCAGAATGGAAAATCGAATGAGGACAATGGTAAGAAAGACGAGCTTGTTTTAGCATTTAATAATGAACCAGAAGATGGTTTTGATCCAATCACAGGGTGGGGGCGTTATGGTTCGCCGCTTTTTCAAAGTACATTATTAAAGCGTGATGATGAGTTGAAAATTGTAAACGATCTTGCGACAGGTTATGAAGTAAGTGAAGATGAGATTACATGGACCGTTTCATTGCGTGAAGATGTGAAGTTTTCTGATGGTGAACCGTTAACCGCTGAGGATGTTGTATTTACTTTTGAACAGGCTGCCAACAGTGGTTCTGTTGTTGATTTAAATAGTTTGGAAAAAGTGGAAGCAGAAGATGCGTACACAGTCATTTTTACATTGACAGAACCGCAGTCGACATTTGTGAATAACTTAGTGGCGACGGGAATTGTACCAAAACATGCATATCGTGATGATTACGCAGAAAATCCAATTGGTTCAGGACCATTTAAAATGGTGCAATGGGATAAAGGACAACAACTAATTGTTGAAGCAAATGCGCATTATTATGAAAAACAACCTTATTTTAAGCAATTAACCTTTTTATTTTTAAATGAAGATGCAGCATTTGCAGCTGCGCAAGCAGGAACAGTAGATTTTACGTATATTCCAGCAGCATTTAGCAAACAAGATGTCCCTGGAATGAAGTTAGAAGTTGTTGAAACGGTTGATAACCGTGGAATTGTCTTTCCGATGGTGCCGGCAGGTGAAGAGACAGAAGATGGTCGCCCGATTGGGAATGACGTAACGAGTGATGTGGCAATTCGGAAAGCGATTGATGTGGCAGTAGACCGTCAGGCGTTAATTGACGGTGTGTTAGAAGGTTACGGTACACCGGCTTATACATCTGTAGATAAACTTCCTTGGTGGAATGAAGCGTCAGTCATCGAAGATGGTGATGTGGAAAAAGCAAAGCGTTTATTAGCAGATGGCGGATGGACTGATACTGACGGCGATGGCATTGTAGAAAAAGACGGGGTGAAAGCAGCATTTGAGTTGTATTATTTAGCAAATGATGACATTCGACAGTCTTTATCGATTGCTATAGCAGATGCGTTAAAACCTCTTGGCATTCAAGTGCATGTCGAAGGGGGAAGTTGGGATCTTATTCGTCAAAAAATGCATTCTCAAGCAGTTTTAATGGGCTGGGGAAGTCATGATCCCCATGAATTGTATAATATTTACGGTTCAGACAATGCAGGTGTAGAGTACTTTAATACTGGATTTTATAAAAATGAAAAAGTAGATGCTTATTTTGAATTAGCTTTACGCGCCAAAACAGAAGCAGAAGCGATTGAGTATTGGCAAAAAGCACAATGGGACGGCGAAACAGGCTTAAACGGTAAAGGTGATGCACCATGGGTCTGGCTCGTCAATATGAATCATTTATATTTAGTGAAAGATCAGTTAGATATCGGAACACAACGAATTCATGTTCATGGACATGCATGGCCAGCAACAGACAATATTGTCGATTGGAAATGGACTACTTCGGGTGAATAATGAATGAAAAAGTTTACACATTTTATGTTGTTTACGCTACTACGTCTTGCGACACTTCTTGTTGCAATTTGTTTGATTTCATTTTTATTAGTGAAAAATGCTCCGATTGATCCTATTCAGGCGTATATCGGGGCAGATATGATGAAAGTAAGTCCAGAGCAGCGCGAGCAGATTGAGGAGTATTGGGGATTGGATGAACCGCTGCTCGCCCAATTTACAAATTGGGGTTCAGCGGTCATACAGGGCGATTTAGGAACATCGATGATTTATAGACAGCCAGTAAGTGATGTAATTGCCGAACGGTTTCGTCATTCGATTGTCCTCATGATGAGTGCATGGGGATTATCTGGTATCATCGGGTTTACTTTAGGCATCATCGCAGCGATGAATCGAGGGCGTTGGATTGACCGAGCAATTCAATGGTTCAGTTATACAATAGCTTCAACCCCAACATTCTGGGTTGGACTGCTCATGGTCATTGTGTTTGCAGTATGGCTCGGTTGGTTCCCAGTTGGCTTAGGTGTGCCGGTTGGTGTGCTAAGCGCAGATGTGACATGGTTGGATCGATTGCAACATTTAATACTACCAGCACTCACATTAAGTATTGTCGGGGTAGCAAACATTACTTTACATACACGACAAAAAATGATTGATGTGTTATCGAGTGATTTTATCTTGTTTGCGCGTGCAAAAGGAGAGAAAGGTGTTTCATTATTTTGGCGACATGGTTTACGAAATGTTGCGCTGCCCGCGATTACGCTTCAATTTGCATCTTTTAGTGAATTGTTTGGCGGCGCTGTGTTGGCAGAGCAAGTTTTCTCCTATCCAGGTTTAGGAGAAGCGACCGTACAAGCTGGTTTACGTGGAGACGTTCCGTTATTACTTGGGCTTGTCATTTTTAGTACCATTTTCGTTTTTGTTGGGAATACGATTGCTGATATCGTCTATAAATTTGTGGATCCTCGAACGAGAGAGGAGCGAGCAAAATGACGTGGAAATGGGACAAACGGATGCAATTCATCGTGTTCAGTGTGGTGAGTGTCATCTTGTTATTCGCAGTTATTTTTAGTCGGTTATGGGTTGATGTGAGTCAATTATCGACGAACTTTAATGCCCGTAATCTCGCACCGAGTCGAGAACATTTTTTTGGAACAGATTGGCTTGGTCGTGATATGTTTACGCGCACAATGCTTGGTTTATCATTAAGTATTCGTGTAGGTTTAATCGGAGCGATTGGCAGTACAATCATTGCTGTTGTGCTTGGGATGGCTGCAGCAATGATGGGCAAAACCGTCGATCGAATCGTTTCTTGGTTAATCGACTTATTTTTAAGTGTTCCTCATATTGTGACGCTTATTTTAATTTCATTCACAGTTGGTGGTGGGGTAAAAGGCGTCATGATTGGGCTCATTGCTACACATTGGCCAAGTTTAGCTCGGGTCATTCGTGCGGAAGTCATGCAAGTGCGATCGGCACCGTACGTACAAATTTCAAGGCAACTTGGGAAGTCGAATCGGTGGATTGCTATACATCATATCGTACCGCATTTGATTCCCCAAATGATCATTGGTTTTATGTTGTTGTTTCCACATGCGATTTTACATGAAGCCGCGATTACGTTTTTAGGATTAGGTTTATCACCGCATGAGCCTGCGATTGGCATTATTTTGTCAGAATCAATGAAATACTTATCATCAGGTGCATGGTGGTTAGCTTTTTTCCCGGGATTTGCTTTATTGCTTGTCGTTCGCTTATTTGATCGGATGGCAGAGCATTTGAAAACATTACTAGATCCAAAAGATGCACGTGATAAATGAGGAAGGAGGTCATGCAAAGATGGCAATCATTGACGTGGAACATTTGTCGATTGCATTTGAGCAACAAGGTAACATGCAGTCACCTGTATTATCGGATTTATCGGTACGATTAGAAGCAGGCGAGATTTTAGCGATTGTCGGTTCGAGTGGTTCAGGGAAAAGTTTATTGGCGCATGCAATTTTAGGGATTTTACCACAAAATGCAAAAGTAGATGGACGCATTTCTTATGAAGGGGAGTCGCTTACGGAAAATCGACTGGCTCGTTTACGCGGAGAAGAACTCGTCTTCATCCCACAATCGGTAAATTATTTAGACCCACTTATGAAAGTGGGAAAGCAAGTGGCGTATGCGGTGAAAAGTGGAAATCGTAAAGCAAAACAGCGACAAGCGTTTCGACGATATCGCTTGAAAGAAGATGTTGAAGGGAATTATCCGTTTGAGTTATCAGGTGGGATGGCAAGACGGGTTTTATTGGCGACTGCTGCTGTGACAAATGCGAAGGTAGTGATTGCGGATGAACCAACGCCTGGACTTGATCCGCAAGTGTTGAAAGAAGCCTTAGGAAATTTTCAGCAGTTTAAAGCAGAAGGTTGTGCAGTGATGATGATTACGCATGATATTGAGGCGGCGCTTCAAATTGCGGATAAGATTGCGGTCTTTTATGCGGGAACGATTGTGGAAATTGCGTCGATGAAAGATTTTACAGAGGACGGCGAAAACTTACGCCATCCTTATACAATCGCGTTATGGCGTGCGCTTCCACAAAATGGATTTCAACCAATTCCAGGAACGCAGCCAACAGTAGATGCGCTGCCACCAGGATGTTCATTTGCACCACGTTGTCCATGGAAAACAGACGCTTGTGATATCGAACGACCTCCTTTACGGGCAGTGCGTGATGGGGAGGTGCGTTGTATTCATGCAACTTGATGCGGAAAATATTGGGTTTTATTATGAAAGAAATCAGTGGTTATTTCGAGCAGTTCATTTTTCAATAAAGCGTGGTGAAGTTGTTGGCTTACTTGGACCTAGCGGAAAAGGGAAGACGACGTTTGGAAAGTTGTTGGCCAAATTTGAAACACCGATTGAAGGAAGCGTGATGCTTGATGGTAAACCATTTCCCAAAGGCGTCAATCCTGTTCAAATGGTGCTCCAACATCCAGAGCATGCCGTCAATCCACGCTGGAAAATGAAGCGCGTGTTAGAGGAAGCAGGAGCGATTGATACGGTTTTATTAGAACGATTAGGAATTGAAATGAGTTGGTTGTCAAGATGGCCAAATGAATTATCAGGCGGCGAGTTACAACGATTCTCCGTTGCACGTGCATTGATGGCTGAACCAATATTTTTAATCGCTGATGAAATGACGACAATGTTAGATGCGATTACACAAGCACAAATTTGGCAAGTCGTCATCGATATTGCGCGAGAACGTGAAATGGGTGTGATTGTTATTAGTCATGATGCACACTTAGTCGATCGACTATGCGATCGCGTTGTTGAATTAATTTAACGAAGACAAAAAAAGCCTTCATCCGTTAAGAAAGAAATGGATGAAGGCTTTTCAAATTAATTACGCTTTTTCTTCGGTTTAATCATTAAGCCTAATTCATGTTTCTCTTCATCTAACGCTTTGTAGAGCGAGAACATCATTAAGATAATGATAAAGGAGAACGGCAATGCGGCGATAATGAGGGCGTTTTGTAGTGCATCTAATCCGCCTGTTGATAATAAAATCATCGCAATTGCTGATTGTGAAATCCCCCAAGTAAGTTTAACCATATTCGGTGGATATAATGAACCGAATGATGTTTGCATACCGAGTACAAATGTTGCAGAGTCAGCTGATGTAATGAAGAATACGCTGACAAGTAAAATGGCAATGATCGATAAAATCATTGATAACGGAAGTTCATTAAACACAGCGAATAATGTCTCTTCTGTTAATAAACCAGTTAAATCTGTTCCTTTCATTTGCACATCCATTGCAGTTGCACCGAATGCCGAGAACCAGAAGAAACTAATAATCGATGGGAGTAATAGTACACCGATTAAAAATTCTCTAATCGTACGTCCACGTGACACACGTGCGATAAACACACCGACGAATGGTGACCAAGAAATCCACCATGCCCAGTAGAAGATTGTCCACCCATCAATCCATGAACGTAACTCCGTATCGACAGGTGCAGCGTTAAAGCTCATACGAACGATATTTTGTACATATGAACCAATTGTATCCGTAAATGTATTGAAAATTAATAATGTCGGACCAACGATTACGATAAGTAGTAATAATAAACCTGCTAACACCATATTCGTATTGGATAAATACTTAATCCCTTTACTAATTCCACTCCACGCAGACATAATAAAGAGCACTGTTACAATAATAATAATGATTACTTGTACAGGGAAGCTAATTGGAATGTCAAATAAGTATGCGAGTCCACCATTAATTTGAATCGCTCCAAAACCTAGTGTCGTTGCAACCCCGACCACTGTCGCAAAAACAGCCAAAACGTTAATAATTGTCCCGATTGGTCCATTTACTTTCTCACCTAAAATAGGTTTTAGCGTAGAGGAGATTAAACCAGGAGCACCTTTTCGGAATTGGAAGTAGGCAAGTGCCATCGCAACGATTCCATAAATTGCCCATGCATGAATCCCCCAGTGGAAGAAAGTATAACGAATGGATTCTTTAAAAGCTTCCTGACTTTCAGGTTCTGCTGATGCAGTACTAATGGCAAAATGGGAAAGTGGTTCTGCAGCACCCCAGAAAACAAGTCCGATTCCCATCCCCGCCGAGAAGAGCATCGCAAACCAACTCATTCTTGAGTACTCAGGTCTTTCATCAGGTTTACCGAGGCGAATTTGACCTACTGGACTGATGATGAAGAATAAACAAAATAAAACAATCGCCGAAACGACGAGTAAATAATACCAACCAAATGATGATGTAATAAATTGTTGCATGTTTTCAGTTACACTTTGGAAACTCTCAGGTGCAAAGGCTCCATAGCCAACTGCAGCGACGACAATCGCAAGTGCAATCCAAAACACGTTTGATATTTTTCGCATAGTTCCTCCGTTCAACATAATTTTTTGTATTTTTTTGAATAAAATAGGATGGTTTTAAGCAGGAAAGGTTGAGTCAATCCATCTGTACCCTTTAAATGAACATATTAAACTGTACCAATTCGAGAGGAAAAATCAACTTTCCCGAACGGTATTAATCATAAAGGACTACGAAAAGATATACAAGTATAATGAAAAAATGTTTTTAAACAGAAGATTATTCATTTATTTTGGGTCTATTTCATTAATATATTCATTTAAAAACCCATTAAATGAGTATTAAGTTTTATTTTCGTAGATGATGCTTTGTAGTGAAAATGTAGAGGATTCGAAATGGTTTGAACAATGAGGAGCAGTTGTCCAATATCAAATGATAAAACGTTCAATTATTGTTGTGATAAATATACGTAGTGATGTATCTACAAACATGAAGTTGGAATCAACACTCGGTACAATATCGACAACTTTAGAGTCAATATCAACAATTTTCGTGCTGAAATCAACAAATAAATGGCGACTATCAACAAAAAACTGAGTGGAATCAACATTCGGGAAAATATCGACAACTTTAGAGTCGATATCGACAATTTTCATTTAAAAATCAACAAATAAACGGTGACTATCAACAAAAAACTAATTGGAATCAACATTCGGTGAAATACCTACAACTCTACTGCTAATATCAACAACTTTTCTAAATAAATCTACAACTCCAATCATGAAATCAACAAACTCATCCCGTCTATCGACAATTTAACAATTGAAGTCGACACTCAGAACATATTAATAAATCCAACCATCATATCAAATCGACAACTCATCATAAACAATCTGTGCTAAATAAAAAATCCAGAAAGTCAATGAAGATCGACTTTCTGGTGAATAGACTGTCTTCTACCATCATTCATTTATTTATAAGCAAGTAAAGGTTTCGACTGTTTGTAAATCTAAACCGGTAAATTGCCAGCGGCGGCGTCTTTCATTCCAACGAAAACCAGCGATCGATTGGGGACCGACAAACGTTGGGAAAAACCAGAAGCCCCTATTACGTGACGTCCAAATATATGTCATTCGAAACATGCAATTGACGATTGCACCGGGGTCGATTGCTCGCGCTTGTGCCGATGGATATTGCGGTGTCCAGTCTGGCGGCGGTGCCATTGGTGCTTGCTGATTGGCTCCGGGAAATTGAAATGAAGAGCTGCTATGGGTTGGGAAATTCGGGAACGGTGTTTGTGGAAATGGAAACATGAAGGCTGATTGTTGCCCATAATGTGGCATACCCCCTTGTTGCGGTTGGTAAAATCTGTCGTTCATCAAACTAGATGACCAATCAAATTGAGATTGAAATTGAAAAGGGGGCATCTGTTGTGGTTGTGCATATTGCCATTGATTTTGCCCACCTTCATACCCATCAGGAAGTTGTGGATACCAAAATTGTTCGCCTTGCTGATTTGTCATGAACTTCTCTCCTTCCAAGCGATTCACTTTACTATATGTTTCGCCCACGTCGTGTAGTAGGGGAACGCCTAAATTCAGTAGAAAAGAAGTGTGTGACCTGCTTTATTGTGTTAATGAATTAACCTATTAGCATAGACGAAACTTTCGGAAAAATCATTATTTTTATACTTTTTCATGCTAATATGAATGTAATTACTGGGGAGGGATTTTGAGCATGGATGTCGCAAAACAAAAAATTAAACGTTTTAGAGGTACAACTTTACAGACAAAGGGATGGCAGCAAGAAGCAGCACTTCGCATGTTGATGAATAATTTAGATGAAGAAGTTGCAGAACATCCCGATGCACTAGTGGTCTATGGCGGCATTGGGAAAGCAGCAAGAAACTGGGAGGCATTTGATGCAATTGTTCGTTCATTAAAAGAATTAGAAAATGATGAAACATTGCTTGTTCAATCTGGAAAACCAGTCGCCATTTTCAAGTCGCATTCGGATGCACCGAAAGTGTTAATTGCGAATTCGAATTTAGTACCCGCCTATGCAAATTGGGAGACATTTCATGAACTCGATCGAAAAGGGCTTATGATGTATGGGCAAATGACAGCAGGTAGTTGGATTTATATTGGTTCTCAAGGAATTGTACAAGGGACGTATGAAACCTTCGCGGAATTGGCGCGACAACATTTTAATGGTTCATTAAAAGGAACCATTACTGTTACAGCAGGTCTTGGTGGAATGGGTGGTGCACAGCCGCTTGCAGTGACGATGGCAGGAGGCGTATGTATTGCGATTGAAGTTGATGAGTCGCGAATTGATCGTAGAATTGAAACGCGTTACACCGATGTAAAAGCGTATTCTTTAGACGAGGCGATTCAATTAGCAGAAAATGCCAAAAAAGAAGGGAAGGCATTATCAATTGGATTACTCGGCAACGCAGCCGAATTACTTCCTGAAATGGTTCGACGCCGTTTCATTCCAGAAGTATTAACCGATCAAACATCAGCACATGATCCACTCAATGGGTATATTCCTGTCGGCCACTCACTGGAAGAAGCAGCGGTTTTACGTACATCGCAGCCAGATGTGTATGTGGATAAATCAACCGCTTCAATGTCGACCCATGTTGAAGCGATGCTAGACATGATGGATGCGGGCGCAATTACGTTTGACTATGGTAATAATATTCGTCAAGTTGCGAAAGACTGTGGCGTTTCCCGTGCATTTGATTTCCCAGGGTTTGTTCCAGCCTATATTCGCCCACAATTTTGCGAAGGTAAAGGGCCGTTCCGCTGGGTCGCTTTGTCAGGAGATCCAGAAGATATTTATAAAACTGATGAAGTGATTTTACGGGAGTTTAGTGAAAATAAGCATTTATGTCATTGGATTAAAATGGCGCAAGAAAAAATAGCGTTTCAAGGATTGCCATCTCGTATTTGTTGGTTAGGATACGGTGAACGTGCTCGTTTTGGGAAAATCATTAATGATATGGTCGCATCAGGCGAATTAAAAGCACCGATTGTGATTGGGCGAGATCATTTAGATTCTGGTTCAGTTGCATCGCCAAACCGCGAAACAGAAGCGATGAAAGATGGTTCTGATGTTGTAGCGGATTGGCCGATTTTAAATGCGCTCATCAATGCCGTTGGAGGCGCTACATGGATATCGGTACACCATGGTGGCGGTGTAGGGATGGGCTATTCCATTCACGCGGGAATGGTCATCGTGGCAGATGGAACGAAAGAAGCGGAAGCAAGATTAGAACGTGTACTAACGACAGATCCGGGGATGGGCATTGTACGGCATGTTGATGCAGGATATGAATTAGCTGAAAAAACGGCGCGGGAAAAAGGCGTTAACATTCCAATGATGAATAAAGGAGAGCATGTATAAATGGGTACGGTTTGGATTAAACACGCAGCACAATTGATTACAATGGGGCATCATGTGACAGGTCCAAGAAGAAAAGAAACGATGAATGAATTAGAAATTATTGAAGATGGAAGTATATGGATTGAACATGGCATCATACAAGCAGTTGGTAAAACAAAGGATCTTGAGGAGAAATACGCAGCACGTGCGCATGAAGCGAAAGTGACGGATGCAAGTGGTTATTTAGTTACACCTGGTTTAGTAGATCCCCATACGCATGTTGTTTTCGGTGGAAGTCGTGAACGGGAATTTGAAAAGCGACTTCAAGGCGTCTCATATATGGACATTATGAATGCCGGGGGCGGTATTCATGCAACAACGAAAATGACACGCGAAGCGACTGAAGAAGAATTGATTGCACAAACATTGCCACGTCTCGATTCTTTTTTAGCACATGGTGTGACAACAATTGAAGGAAAAAGTGGTTATGGACTTGATCAAGAAAATGAATTAAAACAATTACGTGTTATGCAAGCATTAAAAGAAGAACATGTCATCGATATTATTCCTACTTTTATGGGCGCTCATGCTGTTCCGGGGGAATTTAAAGGACGAGAAGATGCGTTTGTTGACTTGATCATCAATGAAATGCTACCGATTGTTGCGAAAGAAGGTTTAGCAAAATTTAATGACGTATTTTGTGAGGTTGGTGTGTTTACACCAGAACAATCAGCGCGAATTTTAGAAGCTGGAAAACAGTATGGATTAATCCCAAAAATTCATGCAGATGAAATTGAACCTTATGGAGGCGCAGAATTGGCTGCAAAAGTAGGAGCCATTTCTGCGGAACATTTATTAAAAGCTTCTGAAGAAGGGATGGAAAAAATGGCTGAAGCGGGCACGATTGCTTGTTTATTGCCAGCGACTGCATTGTATTTACGAGAACAAGCAGCGGAAGGACGTAAGATGATTGATAAAGGGGTGCCTGTTGCTATTTCAACAGACTGTAATCCAGGATCATCTCCCACAACATCGATGCCACTTGTGATGAATTTAGCCTGTATTTCAATGCAATTAACGCCAGCGGAAGCGTTAACAGCAGCAACGTATAATGCGGCTTGTGCGATTAATATGCAAGATCAAGTGGGTTCTTTGGAAGTTGGAAAACAGGGTGATATTGTCTTGTGGGATGTTGAAAATTACCAAAAACTTCAATATTTATTCGGTGTTAATCATGCGAAGAAAGTATGGAAAAAAGGGATTCAAGTCGTTGGATAAAGGGTGGTTGTCATGATTGAATTAACGGGGGAAACGCTCACCTTAGCACAGATGGATGTGTTATTACATGAACAAAAGGACGTTGTGTTAAATAAAGCTGCACTAGAGAATGTTCGACAAAGCCGAAAAGCTGTGGAACGTATCGTTCGAGAGAAGAAAAACGTGTACGGCATCAATACAGGCTTTGGAAAGTTTAGTGATGTGAGTATTGATGAGAAAGATACGAAAGCATTGCAATTACATTTAATTCGCTCACATGCATGTGGAGTAGGGGATCCTTTTAGTGAGAGTGTATCTCGGGCAATGGTGATATTAAGGTTAAATGCACTGTTAAAAGGTGTTTCAGGAATTCGTGTTGATGTACTGGAACGTTTTGCATACATGGTCAACCATCGTATTCACCCAGTCATTCCCCAACAAGGTTCACTTGGCGCATCAGGAGATTTAGCGCCATTATCACATATTGCACTTGTACTCGTTGGAGAAGGTTATGTGTGGAAGGATGGGAAAGCAGTGCCTTCCGAAATTGTCTGGAAAGAACATGGTTTAACGCCACTTACATTAGGTGCAAAAGAAGGACTTGCGCTCATTAATGGGACACAAGCGATGACGGCACAAGGTGTTGTAAATTATTTGGAAGCGGAAGCACTTGCTTATCATAGTGAGTGGATTGCGGCAATGACGATGGAAGCATTGCATGGCATTACGGATGCATTTCACCCTGCAATCCATGAAGCGCGAGGCTATCCCGAACAAATCGCAGTTGCAAAGCGGATGTTAAATTGGTTAACAGGTAGCCAGTTGACAACCGTGCAAGACGAAGTGCGCGTTCAAGATGCCTATTCCCTTCGCTGTATTCCACAAGTGCACGGAGCGAGTTGGCAAGTGCTTGGATATGTGAAAGAGAAATTGGAAATTGAGATGAATGCCGCAACGGATAATCCGCTTATTTTTGACGACGGAGAAACGGTTGTGTCTGGTGGGAATTTTCACGGACAACCAATTGCGTTTGCGAATGACTTTTTAAAAGTAGCAGTTGCAGAATTCGCGAATATTTCAGAACGTCGTATTGAACGGCTTGTCAATCCGCAATTGAATGAGGGGCTGCCTCCATTTTTAAGTAGTGAACCAGGTTTACAATCGGGGGCAATGATTTTACAATATGCTGCGGCTAGTTTAGTGTCTGAAAATAAAACCCTCGCGCATCCTGCATCAGTTGATTCCATTCCCTCTTCTGGGAATCAAGAAGATCATGTATCGATGGGAACAATTGGTGCAAGACATGCAGGAATGATCATTGCAAATACGAAACGTGTACTAGCGATTGAAGCGCTTTGTGCGATGACAGGTTGTACGTTACGGGGAATCGAAAAAATGGCTCCGAAAACATTGGAACAGTTAACGGTATTGCAAAACATTGTCTCGCCAATTGAAGAAGACCGTGTTTATTCTGAAGAAGTCGAGCAAATTGCTACTTATTTATCAGCATGTGAATAAACCAAATGGAAGCGTAATGACCTCCTCAGTGCATTACGCTTTTTTGGGCGAAGAAACTAAACTAATGATTGTTCATCGAAAATCAATTTGGCATGATTTATTCACCCATTTACTTTGTTCATGACAGAAAAATAGGTGTGAAGAGTGGCATCAACAATCTGCTTCAATTAATTGCAGTAGTGGGAAAATAATCAAAAAGCATGTCAGCAGACTTCAACTATAAATACATTTGCGAGCAATTCAGCTAAAAATGGTATTAGGAACGGAAAAAAGCAAATTAACATCTATTTGAAACATGACTCGTAAAAATGATGAGCGAAACGAATTTTATTTTACACAATCAAACCCAATGAACAAAGGCGTTTGTTCGTCGAGAACGATCAAAATTCATAAAAATATAGTTGCAACAATAAAAAACTTATGCTAATTTAGCATTGTACAATCTATTCTTACTACTTCGGGGCAAGGTGTAATTCCTTACCGACGGTGATCAAGTGCGTGCTTGTCAGTCCGTGACCCGTTTTTCTATTTATAGAAAGCGGTGGAGCTGGTGAAAATCCGGCACCGACAGTGAAAGTCTGGATGGGAGAAGTTGGAAGTATCATTGTACAATGCCTTTTTAAATGATTGCCTCTTTTGAAATGAATGATGAATGATTTCTCTGCAAATAGTATTGAAAATGCAAAGAAATATTTCATCATCAGAAATGAAAAATTGTATGCGTACACAATGATGAACAGCATTTTATTCACAATAAGATGTTTTATTGACGTACAAAAATGCTGCGTTAAAAGCCAATTTTTCAAATCAATCAAAAGGAGGAATGCATATGATAGATGAACAGATGATGAGGCTCGCACTGCAACTTGCCAAAAGTGCAGAAGGACAAACCTCACCGAATCCAATGGTTGGTGCGGTTTGTGTGAAAGACGGTCAAGTCATCGGAACAGGTGCCCATTTACAAGCTGGTACACCACATGCAGAGGTTCATGCGCTACAAATGGCAGGAACAAAAGCGAAAGGTGCAACGTTGTATGTGACACTTGAACCGTGTGCCCACGAAGGGCGAACACCACCGTGTACCACAACCATTATCGAAAGTGGTGTCAAAAGAGTCATCATCGCAACAAAAGATCCAAATCCAACCGTCAGTGGTCGCGGCATCGCGCAATTAAAAGCGGCAGGGATTGACGTTGTTGAACATATATTACAAGAAGAGGCTACAAATTTAAATCGCGCATTTTTTCATTACATCCGATACGGGATGCCATACGTAACATTGAAAGCTGCCACTACAGTAGATGGTCGGCTTGCATCAACCACAGGGGATAGTCAATGGATTTCGTCCGAATCTTCTCGGCGAGAGGTCCATCTTCTTCGACATACCCACGATGCAATTTTAGTTGGCGTTGAAACCGTACTTCGAGATAATCCTTTCCTTACCACCCGTTTGCCCCATGGTGGAAAGAATCCAATACGAATTATTTTAGATCGACAATTACGCACACCAGAAACAGCGCATGTTGTGACGGATGGTGCAGCAGAAACGATTATTTTTACAACCGAAAATACTGAAAAAGGTACTCATTTGAGTGCTCATTCAAATGTGTCTATAGAGTCCATCCCAACGGACGAGCCTTTTTTACAAACGGTTTTACAACGTCTAGCGACACGCGGCATGATGACGTTATTTGTTGAAGGTGGTAGTCGCATTCATTCAAGCTTTATCGATGAAGGACTCGCCGACGAATTGTATTTGTATATTGCGCCGAAAGCACTTGGCAATGGTGCGTCATTATTTGAACATGAAGCCATTCATTTCATTCGAGACAGTAAGAAACTACGGTTTGTTCAAACAGAAATGGTCGGTGAAGATGTGAAAATTCATGCGCAATTTGTAAAGGAGGGGAGTACCTCTTGTTTACAGGAATTGTAGAAGAAATGGGCTGCGTTCGGTCTATTCGCAAAACAAATGATGCTTATCAATTTCAAATTGCTTGTACAAAAATCCTAGAAGATGTACACATTGGCGATAGTATTGCGGTAAATGGCGTTTGCTTAACGGTAAACACTTTTACGGATGAAAGTTTTACAGTGGATGTCATGCCAGAAACAGTTAAAGCAACAACGATTGAAACGTTAAAAATAGGCAGTTGCGTGAACTTAGAACGTGCAATGGCTGCAAATGGTCGTTTTGGCGGTCATTTTGTATCAGGACATATTGATGGCACAGGTGAAATTAAGCGTATGTACCGTGAAGGAAATGCGTTATGTATGGAAATTCACCTTGCGGAAGCGCTTCGAAAATATGTCATTGATAAAGGGTCTATTGCAGTGGATGGGACGTCTTTAACGATTTTTCATGTCACGAATGAAGGGTTCGTATTGTCGTTAATTCCCGTTACACAACAACAATCAGTCATTGGAATGAAGCGTGTTGGTGACATGGTCAATATTGAGTGCGATTTATTAATGAAACAAATCGATCATTTATTGCATCGAAAAGCGGCAACAACGACTTCAACATCAATGTATGACACATTAGCAAAAAGTGGATTTTTATCTTAAAAATGGGGTGAATAGCTTTGTATACGACTGTAGAAAATGCGGTTGCACAATTAAAACAAGGAAAGCCAATTATCGTTGTGGATGATGAAGGGCGCGAAAATGAAGGAGATTTTGTAGCACTCGGGCAATTTGCAACACCAGAGATGATAAATTTTATGGCGACAGAGGGACGTGGATTAATCTGTACACCAGTAGCTCCAGCCGTTGCAGAACGTCTAGCGTTAACACCAATGGTTGCACATAATAGCGATCCATATGGAACAGCTTTTACAGTTTCGATTGATTTTGAAACGACACATACAGGGATTTCCGCAGGAGAGCGTTCAGAAACGGTTTTAAAAATGCTTGATCAAACAACGAAGCCTGAACAATTTAATCGTCCAGGGCATATTTTCCCACTTATCGCAAAAGATGGTGGGGTGCTAGAAAGACCTGGACATACAGAAGCAGCAATTGACCTAGCGAAATTAGCAGATGCCTCTCCTGTTGGTGTTATTTGTGAAATTATGAATGAGGATGGCACGATGGCAAAAGGTTCACAGTTAGAAGCGATTGCTAAGCGATTGGACTTAGTCATTTTAACCATTGACGCGCTCATTGACTATCAAAAACAACAACAAGTTCAACTTGAACGCAGTGTAACGATTCCATTACCAACACGTTTTGGCATGTTTCAAATGGCGGCATTTGTCGAACAGGGAACAGGAAAAGAACACCTAGCTTTGTGGAAAGGTGATGTTGAACGAGTAGAAGATGTACTCGTTCGCGTGCATTCAGAATGTGTAACAGGGGATATTTTTCATTCCGAACGATGTGATTGTGGAGAACAATTAGACCGAGCACTTGCTGAAATTGAAACTGCTGGAAAAGGGATTGTTTTGTACTTACGACAAGAGGGGCGTGGTATCGGTCTTGTCAATAAATTAAAAGCATACGCCTTACAAGACCAAGGCTATGACACTGTTGAAGCAAATGTCACATTAGGTTTCCCGGATGATGCACGAACTTATGATATAGCGGCAAATATGCTCACGCAATTAGGCGTTGCATCCATAGCATTATTGACAAATAATCCACGTAAAATTGCACAACTTGAAACAGCAGGCGTGACAATTTCAAAACGTGTGCCGATTGAATTAGCAACAAAACCATCAAATGCACGATATATGGAAACGAAAAAAGAGAAACTGGGTCATTTATTAACGATAAAGTAGGAGGATTTGGCAATGATATTTGAAGGACATTTACAAGGTGAAGGGTTAAAAGTCGGGATTGTTGTTGGGCGTTTTAATGAATTTATTACATCGAAATTATTAGGTGGGGCAGAGGACGCACTTCATCGTCATGGTGTGCATCCAGAAAACATTGACACTGCCTGGGTTCCAGGAGCATTTGAAATTCCACTTGTTGCCCATAAAATGGTTCAGACGAAAAAATATGATGCAATTATTACACTAGGTACGGTCATTCGCGGTGCAACCCCTCATTTTGATTATGTTTGTAATGAGGTCGCAAAAGGCATTTCGGCAATTAATATGAAAGAAGGAACACCGGTCATTTTTGGCGTACTGACGACAGATACAATCGAACAAGCGATAGAAAGAGCGGGTACAAAAGCAGGAAATAAAGGTTGGGATGCTGCAACAGCGGCAATTGAAATGGCGAATGTTCTACAGGCAATTGAGAAAGTTGAATAAATCATATACGTAAAAATGAAGCTGGATTAGAGAGAGCGTTAGCGAGCGACCAGCCATATATGGTTGTCGTCGATGTTGAAGCAATTGGCATTTTGGAATATGAAGATTCACCTGAATATATTCAATCATTCCATCCAAGAATATAATTGAATCAATGAGATTGTCCAGCGCATCCGTCAAGATTGACGTGATACGCTGGACAATTTTTTTGGGGGGAATGAAGAAAACTAAGGAGACAGCTGGCATTGTTGATAAAAGAGGGTTTTTGTAAGTATGAGAAGGAAGTTTGTAGATAAGAATGGCAAATTTGTAGGTAATACTACTAGAGTTATAAGTAACTGAAAAGTTGTAGGTAGTGCGAAATTCTTTGTAGGTATAAGGAAAAAGATTGTTGATTTGCACAGAAAAATTTGTCGATATCGCCGCTGAATTTGTAGGTAACAGAAAAGTTGTAGGTAACCTGAAATTCTTTGTAGGTATAAGGAAAAAGATTGTTGATTTGCACAGAAAATTTGTCGATATTGCCGCTGGATTTGTAGGTAACAGAGAAGTTGTAGGTAACTCAAAACTTGTGAGTAATTCAAAACGTGTAAGCACCCTATCAAAATTTATAGACAGATTTCCCGTCGTTTCTATTAATGAACACGATTATTTTGCATAACACGAAGTAGATTCTGTACTTGTACAAGTGAAACTTTGTTATACTATGGAAAGGAATTAGTATTGGAGGCATTATCATTTTGAATGAAATAGAGAAACCACATATTTTAATTATCGATGGAATGGCATTATTATTCCGTTCGTTTTTTGCAACATCAGCTATGGGGCATTTTTTCCCGAATCGTGCAGGTATACCGACGAACGGCGTACAAGGATTTTTACGTCATACAATGACGGCGCAGACAATTTTTACACCGACACATATGGCGGTTTGTTGGGATATGGGTGCGCACACATTTCGTAATGACTTATATGATGGCTATAAAGCGAATCGTCCTGCGCCACCAGAAGAACTCGTCCCGCAATTTGACATGGCACGTGAAGCTGCTCAACTAATGGGATGGGGCAATTACGGTGAAAAAGGGATGGAAGCGGACGATTTAATCGGATCAATGATAACACATTGGGAAGGTAAAGCTGACATAACAGTTGTAAGTGGAGATAAAGACTTATTACAATTACTTCGTCCAGGTGTCCGCATTGCACTGATCAAAAAAGGATATAGCGAATACGATATTTATACAGATGAGCGCTTTGTGGAAGAATATGGAATCACTCCATTGCAGTTCATTGACAAAAAAGCATTTACGGGTGATACCGCAGATGGCTATCCGGGTGTAAAAGGAATTGGTCCCAAAACAGCATTAACACTTATTAAACAATACGGTTCAGTTGATGGTGTGCTTGACCATTTAAGTGAATTAACCCCTGCACGACGTAAACGGATTGAAGAAGGACTAGACATGTTGAAGATTTCACGTGAATTGGCGGAAATTCATTGCGATTTAAAGGTGGAAACATCACTGGATCAAATGAATATTCCTTTATTTGACAATCAAGTACGTGAACAACTCGATGCACTTGATTATTCACTCGTCATTCGACATGCAAAGGCGCTTGTCAATTAAAGTTGAAGCACTGTTCTACTTACCTAAGTGTTTTTGATGTAAAGCGTCCTCAACAGAATATATCCCCTTCAAGACCATGAGTAATATAATTTAGTGAAATCATTCTTTGTTGCCTACTGAAGTTGTATAGGTCTACATCTATCTGTAGGAGGAGTTTATATCATACATAGACATTGTTGAGGCATTTAGACAAATTAGTAGAAATGCCCAATTCAACATAGGATTTTTAAGTGCTGAGGTTTATAGTTAAGTAGTTGGTTGAACATCGCTACTGATCTGATAGAAGTGGTAAGAAATGAGCGGAACATATTCGTTGTATATAATAACCTCTCCTTCATACACGATGTTAACATCGTGTCGGAGGAGAGATTTTTGTGATTTGAATAAACGTAATAATTTTACGATTCGGTTCATATGGAACAATTCGCGTCACACTTGGACGGTTTGGACCGCCGTGATCATCGACATATAATAGAAGACCTTTTTCAGTATCTTCATAGCCAACGACCGCAACCCAGTGATAATCAAATGAAAAATGACCAAACCACTGACATGAAAACCACTTATCAAATTTAGCGGCGACCGGTTGACCAAGTGTAATTTGGCGTTTCATTTCATTAACAGAGCATTTTGCGACGAGCCAGTCTTTTCCAAGTAGTTTTTGGAGATTGCGAATGAAACGATACGTAAATAACCCAATAGGCGTACTACCGAGTTGGCGATATAAAGCATCAATATTTGAAAAACGACCAGGCATATGAAAATCTAGTAGTGCATAGGCTGTAACTGGTCCACAAGCAGAAGCACGATATTTTTGATGAATGTCTGCATCGAATTGACACTTCTTTGTAAGAGGAATCAAATCACTCATACAATCCCCCCAATCATTTACTATTATTCTATCTGAATGGTATGAAATCATTCAATGAAAACGATTATGACAACCTTTCTCGCATATCAAATAATTAACTTTATATTTTATTAGATAAAAATATTGCGAAAACTTGTATAATAGATTACAATAATAATCAGACAGGTAGTTCATATATTTTTTTGTCAATTTTATGAATGAGCATTCATTCAAGAAGAACAAAGGGAGGAAAGACACGTGGCTTATCAAATTAAAAAAGCAGCAGTTTTAGGTTCAGGTGTAATGGGGTCTGGTATTGCGGCACATTTAGCGAACATTGGGATTCCCGTATTATTACTCGATATCGTTCCTGGTAAATTAACAGAAGCGGAAGAGAAAAAAGGACTTACTTTAGAGGATAAGCAAGTGCGCAATCGTTTAGCGGATGGCGCATTAAAGCAATTATTAAAACATAAACCGGCACCTTTAACATCTAAAAAGAATGTTTCTTTAATCGAAGCAGGAAACTTAGAAGATGATTTAGAGAAATTGCAAGATGTAGATTGGATAATTGAAGTTGTCGTTGAAAACTTAGACGTAAAACAATCATTATATGAAAAAATTGATACTGTGCGAAAAGAAGGAACCATTGTATCGTCGAATACATCAGGGATTAGCATTGAGGCGATGATGGAAGGAAGAAGTGAAGATTTCCAAAAGCATTTCTTAGGGACGCATTTCTTTAACCCACCACGCTATTTGAAATTACTTGAAGTAATTCCAGCAAGTACGACAGCACCAGAAGTGGTTGAGTATATGACGACATTTGGTGAAGATGTGTTAGGAAAAGGCGTCGTCATCGCAAAAGATACACCAAACTTCATCGCAAACCGTATCGGTACATATGGTTTACTCGTCACTGTGAAAGAAATGGTCGAACGAGGTTACTCAGTCGGTGAAGTAGATTCAGTAACAGGGACACTCATTGGTCGTCCGAAATCGGCGACATTTAGAACATTAGATGTAGTTGGGCTAGACACATTCGTACATGTTGCGAAAAATGTCTATGATCAAACGACAGGTGAAGAACAAAAAGTATTTGATACACCAGCGTTTATTCAAAAGATGGTTGAAAATAAATGGCTTGGTGCCAAAACGAAAAAAGGCTTCTATGAAAAACAAGGCAAAGAAATTTTAGAGCTAAACTATGAAACGTTCGAATTTGAACCAGTAAAAAAATTGAAAACGCCTTCAATTGAAATGGCCAAACAGCAAAGAGGCCTTGAAAATCGTGTGAAAACAGTTGTTTATGCAGAGGATCGCACAGGTGAATTGTTATGGAACATCTTTGCGCCAACACTTATGTATTCAGCGCAATTACATGGGGAAATTGCGGATGATATTGTAGCGATTGACAATGCGATGAAATGGGGATTCGGTTGGCAACAAGGACCATTTGAAACGTGGGATGCAATCGGTGTAGCGAAATCAGTTGAGAAAATGAAAGCAGAAGGATACGACATCCCAAGCCTTGTTCAAAACTTACTCGATAAAGGCTTCGAAACATTTTATAAAGAAGAAGAGGGCGAACGATACTTCTTTAATGGAAATGATTATGAACGCGTTCCAGTTAATGAAAAAGCAATTGATTTAAAACGTTATAAGAAAAAGCATGGGGTCTTGAAGAAAAATTCGGGCGCAAGTTTAATCGATTTAGGAGATGGCGTTTTATTACTAGAATTCCATTCACAATCGAATGCGATTGGATTAGATATTATTCAAATGATCAATTATGCAATCGAAGAAGTTGAGAAAAATTATAAAGGACTCGTCATTGGAAACCAGGGGAAAAACTTCTGTGTTGGTGCGAATCTAGGCATGATTTTAATGGAAGCACAAGATGACAATATTTTCGAGCTAGATTTTGTCGTTCGTTCATTCCAACAAGCGATGATGAAGATTAAATATGCAACAAAACCAGTTGTTGCAGCGCCATTTGGTATGACGCTTGGCGGTGGTGCAGAAGTATGTTTACCAGCAGCTCATATTCAAGCGACAACAGAAACGTATATGGGGCTTGTTGAAGTCGGTGTTGGATTGATCCCAGGTGGAGGCGGAAACGTCAACTTATATACGAAGCATTTAAAAGGTCTGCCAAACGGTGTGCAAATGGATTATCAAAACATCGCAACAAAAGTATTCGAAACAATTGCGATGGCGAAAGTATCTACGTCAGGCGAAGAAGCACGTGATCATAACTTCTTAGACTTTGCAGACGGTGTTAGTGTAAACAGCGATCATCAAATTTATGATGCGAAACAAGCTGCACTTGCACTATACGAGGGCGGTTATACACCACCGAAACGTGAAAAAATCCCTGTAGCAGGAGAACCGGGCTATGCGACATTATTATTAGGTGCAGAAGGTATGCACTTGTCGGGTTATATTAGTGACCATGATTTAAAAATTGCGAAAAAACTAGCATATGTCATTGCGGGGGGAAGAGTTCCATACGGTACGCTCGTAGATGAGCAATATATTCTTGATTTGGAACGCGAAGCATTTTTAAGCCTTGTTGCAGAGCCATTATCACAACAACGTATGCAACATATGCTCGTAAAAGGAAAACCATTACGTAACTAAATAAAACGAGCGGTGGTAAGTCATACAACCGCTCGCAATCGATTCATACATGGAGACTATTTTTGAAGTGTAAAGGGGAGGAAATAACATGCGTGAAGCAGTAATAGTAGCTGGAGCGAGAACGCCGGTTGGAAGAGCAAAAAAAGGCTCATTGGCAACGGTTCGCCCAGATGATTTAGGTGCACTCGCAGTACAAGAAACGTTAAAACGTGCTGGTGGCTATGATGGTGCGATTGATGATTTAATTATTGGATGTGCGATGCCAGAAGCAGAGCAAGGGATGAATATGGCACGTAATATTGGAGCGCTTGCTGGCTTACCTGATACAACACCAGCAATTACCGTAAACCGTTTTTGCTCGTCTGGTTTGCAGTCAATTGCTTATGGTGCAGAACGAATTATGTTAGGCCATGCTGAAGCAATTATTGCGGGTGGAGCAGAATCCATGAGTATGGTACCAATGATGGGGAATGTAATTCGTCCAAACGCAAAATTAGCTGAAACAGCACCTCAATATTATATGGGAATGGGCCATACAGCAGAAGAAGTTGCGAAAAAATATGGCGTAAGTCGTGAAGACCAAGATGCATTTGCAGTACGTTCGCATGAACGAGCGGAAGCGGCAATTAAAGAAGGTAAATTTGTCGATGAAATTGTTCCAGTAGAAGTTGAACAACATTATGTGGATGAAGCTGGAAAAGGACAGAAGAAAATTTTCACGTTTGATATGGATGAAGGCGTTCGTCCTGGAACAACGACAGACGTTTTAGGGAAATTACGTCCGGCATTCTCTGCAACAGGATCAGTTACTGCAGGAAATGCATCACAAACATCGGATGGTGCAGGTGCAGTGCTCGTTATGGATCGTGAAGTAGCAGAAGCACAAGGATTGAAGCCAATTGCCAAATTCCGTTCATTTGCTGTAGGGGGGGTACCTCCTGAAGTGATGGGAATTGGACCAATTGAAGCCGTTCCAAAGGCATTAAAATTAGCAGGTTTATCAATTGATGACATCGATTTATGGGAGTTAAACGAGGCATTCGCTTCTCAATCCCTACAAGTGATGCGTCACTTAGAATTAGATATCGATAAAGTAAACGTCAATGGTGGTGCGATTGCACTTGGTCACCCACTTGGTGCAACAGGAACTATTTTAACATTACGTTTATTAAATGAATTAAAACGTCAACAAAAACAATTCGGTGTCGTTACAATGTGTATCGGCGGCGGAATGGGTGCAGCAGGCGTCTTTGAAATGTTGTAATAACGATTTCAGCATCATATATATGATGTGCAACCATTGGAAATTGTATGATTGTAACACATAAAGTAAGGAAATTAAGGGAGGAATTTTTTATGACAAACACACATGAGTTAGTAAAAGGTGGAGCGTTTTTAATTGAAGATATTGAAGCGGATCGCGTGTTTACACCAGAGGACTTCACGGATGAACATAAAATGATTGCAGCAACAACTGCAGAGTACGTTGAAAAGGAAGTAACACCTGTTGTTGAAAACTTAGAAAATCATGAATTCGAGCATTCCGTTCGCTTACTGAAAAAAGCAGGGGAACTCGGTCTACTAGGGGCAGATATTCCAGAAGAATATGATGGATTTGGTTTAGATAAAATTTCATCTGCTTTAATTGCAGAAAAAATGTCTGTTGCGGGCGGTTTCTCAATTACACATGGAGCACATGTAGGAATTGGTTCATTGCCAATTGTATTATTTGGAAATGAAGAGCAAAAGAAAAAGTATTTACCAGATTCTGTAACAGCTGAAAAGATTTTCGCTTACGCGTTAACAGAACCAAGCTCAGGTTCGGACGCTTTAGGTGCGAAAACGACTGCAAAATTAAATGAAGCCGGTACACATTATGTGTTAAACGGTGAAAAACAATGGATTACAAACGCAGGATTTGCAGATGTATTTGTTGTTTATGCAAAAGTAGATGGTGATAAGTTCACAGCATTTATCGTTGAAAAAGATCACCCAGGTGTATCAGTTGGTCCAGAAGAGAAGAAAATGGGCATTAAATCTTCTTCAACACGTACATTAATTTTACAAGATGCAGAAGTTCCAGTTGAAAACTTACTTGGCGAAGTAGGTCGCGGTCATGTAATTGCGTTTAATATTTTAAATATTGGTCGTTATAAATTAGGGGTAGGAACAATTGGAGGATCAAAACGTGCACTTGAATTAGCGGTTACGTATGCAAATGAACGTAAACAGTTTAATACACCAATTTCTTCATTTAATTTAACAAAAGAAAAATTAGCGACGATGGCATCAAAAATTTATGCTTCAGAAAGTTTAATTTATCGCACGGTTGGAAACTTTGAAGAACGTAATAGCGCAATGTCGCCAGAAGAGCAAAAGGATGGAAAAGCAGTTGCAGCTTCAATTGCAGAATATGCAATTGAATGCTCAATTAACAAAGTGTTTGGTTCTGAAGTGTTAGACTATGTTGCGGACGAAGCCGTTCAACTACACGGTGGTTATGGATTCATGTCAGAATATGAAGTTGAGCGTATTTACCGCGATTCACGTATTAACCGTATTTTCGAAGGAACAAACGAAATTAACCGTATGATTGTTCCTGGAACATTTATGAAAAAAGCGATGAAAGGTGAGCTTCCATTACTTGAAAAAGCGCAAAGCTTACAAGAAGAACTGCTCATGATGATGCCTGAAGAAGTGGGCAATGAACCATTAGCACAAGAGAAAGTTCTTGTGAAAAATGCGAAGAAAATAGGTTTATTAGCCGCAGGTCTTGCAGCACAACGTTTTGGAACAAAACTTGAAGCGGAACAAGAAGTACTTGTAAACATCGCAGATATTGCGAACAATATTTTCGCAATGGAATCTTCACTATTACGTGCGGAGAAAGCAGTTGCTCGTGACGGTGCAGAAAAAGCGAAGCAAAAAGTGTTATACACAGAAATCTTCTGTCAAGAAGCATTAGAAGAAATCGAAAAAGATGCAAAAGAAACACTCTTCGCATCAGTAGATGGTGACAACCAACGTATGATGTTATCAGCATTACGCAAATTAACACGTTCAAATCCACATAATATTATTCAGAAGAAACGTGAAGCTTCTGAAGCGCTAATTGAAGCTTCAAAATTTGTTGTTTAATTAAAAAAATAGAATGATCCTTCAGGTGTGAAAGCATCTGGAGGATTTTTTTGGTATGATAAAGATAATACATAGAGGAGGGATGCGCACGATGACAATTTCATATTATGGTTATCCAAAATGTAGCACTTGTCGCAAAGCGAAAAAATGGTTAACAGATGAAGGGATTGCATTTGAAGAGGTGAACTTAGTTGAACAGCCACCGACAGCAGAAACCTTAAAAGAAATGATTGAAACATCTGGTTTAGAAATGAAGAAATTTTTCAATACAAGCGGAAAGGTGTACCGTGAAGAACAATTGAAAGATCGACTCCCAACGATCT
>ERZ808040.437-NODE-437-length-36670-cov-4.000984_pt1 | contig 36670 bp, 38 predicted proteins | sample MGYA00380191_ERZ808040 | MGnify/ENA primary metagenome ERZ808040 (study PRJEB31490, sample SAMN06133395) | mouse gut metagenome | isolation source: J6 | host: mice | place: China: Chengdu | collected 2015-05 ...
TTTTTGTACTTTTCATAATCCAGCCCATCCCCAACTGCAAGGCATTGTGTCTGCACATCACAAAAGGTATCATCCATCTGATGTTCCCGCACCACGCCGGTATACATAAGCAGATGTCTTCCGTCCGGAAGCACGACTGCACTTCCGGAAAAGCATCCGTCTTTATCGTAAGCTTCATCCGGCGCAAGAGCTGCCGGAAGATATTCCCAATGCAAAAGATCTTTACTCACTGCATGCCCCCAGTGCATGCTTCCCCATTTTGCCTCGTAAGGGTAATATTGATAAAACAAATGATATTCCCCTTTGTAATAAGAAAAACCATTTGGATCATTCAGCCATCCCGTCCGTACAGACAGATGAAAATCCGGTCTGTCTTCCTTTTTAATAATCTTCTCAGCCGCCTCTTCATATTTTCGCGCTTCCCGCAGTGTCTGACTTGTCATACGCCATCTCTCCTATTTTTCCTTTTTACTGTGCACTTACTTTGCCTGAATATCGGTCATATGCCGCCTGATATACATTCAGAAGCTTATCCATACCGCATTTTTCTCTTAAATGTTTGATATATTTTTCCCACTCTTCATCCGTTGGACCACCGTTTTTAATCCAAAGACCTTCCTGCTCAGACACGGCGCTTTCAAAATTCGCCCTATACCAGTCAATGTCATCCAGTTCTCTGCCTGTAAACACGCAATCCACCGGGTAGGTCGTCGTGCTGTCCACATAAGGCATCCAGAACTCATACAGATCGGTCAGACGCTCAATCGCCCGATCCTCCATCCGAAACGTGGTCTGATAATAATCGCTGAGAATTAGCTTGGGTCCTGCCACTTCGCATTCCCCTTTTAATTCGCCGGAACCCTTTCCATATTTCTCTCTGCTTTCCTCATCCGAAATACTCATCCACACACCATTCTCATCCTGCTGCGTAAAATATACATCGATAGGACCATATTGAAGCTGCATGACCACCTCAGGATCATACCACATATCAAAGAACTTCAGCAGATTTGCCGGGCTCTTGCATGCCTTGGTTATATTTAAGCTTCCGCTGTTGATTCCACCACCGGTACGTATCGTCACATTATGCGTTCCCTCAGGTCCATCAAGAATCGGCAGAAACACATAATCATCCGCATACTCCCCCATTACCTCTTCTATGTACCACCATGTGGCAACACCGACGTAACCCTGAGAGCATTTCGCAATCAGCTGGGTATCGGACTGGCTGAACATTTCAATATCCATAAGCCCCTCTGCATACCCGTCATGGAAATAGGTGACCGCCTTACGGTATTCATCGGAAACACAGACAAAATCTACCGTTCCGTCCTCCCGAAGGACCAAATCATTACAGACATCATTGGGCCAGTTTGTAAATCCAAATCCTGCATAAAAAATATTCTGCCCCCAACACCACTGATCATATCCAGTGCTCATAGGAATCGTGGTTCCCGGATCATTGCCATAATATTTCGCACTCATATCATTATCTTTAAATGCCTTCAATACATCATGCAGCTCATCCAGCGTGGTCGGCACTTCCAGCCCCAGATCATCCAGCCACGCCTTGTTAATCATAGAAAACTGCGGAACCGAATAAATGCTGTAATCCTCCGGCGCGCCGATTCCAGCCGTCCCCATCCGCTCTCCCGCGGGAAGACCGTAGATATATCCGTCGTCCATCGTAATCGCGCTGCGTATATCTGGGTTTTCCTCCAGAATCTTACATAAGTTAGGCATATATTCTTCTGTCAGATAAGGCGTCAGGTCAATAAAAGTTCCGTCATCTCCATAACGGGATATATCATAATTGCTGAAACCTACTCCCATAAAAGCATCCGGAAGCTCATCGCCTGCAATACGGATATTGACCTGCTCTGCCAGTGACTCGCTCATCGTCGTCCATTCAATGCTGATCCCCGCGTCCTCCTTTAGCTGATTGAGAACCACATTATCATCATAACCCGGGCTGAGAGCGCTTTGTCCGCCCATTATCGCAAACTCAGTCTGAGAAATATCTGTATTGGCAACCCCTTTTTCATGGTGACCGTAGTCTTTATTTCCACATGCCATTAATAATAGCATAAGACCTGCTGCAAGTATACAGGATACGATTTTTTTCCCACAATTGCACTTTTTAAACTTTTTCATATATGATTTCCTTTCCGGCGATCAGCCTTTTACCGCACCTGCCATAAAGCCTTTTTCAAAGTATTTCTGTACAAACGGATAAATAATCAGCATCGGGATGGCTGCTATGATAATGGATGAAAACTTAATCATTTCTGTCATCTTATTTAATTCAGCAAACCCGCCTGCTATGGTACTAGCCTGACTGGCGCTCGCCGAGCTCTTAATCAGGATATTCCGCAGCACCAGAGGAAGAGGAGATTTTGCCGGTGACGGCAGGTAAATCATTGCCGTGAACCAGTCGTTCCAATAAGCCACCATGCTGAACACTACCATAACCGCCATAATAGAACGGCTTAGGGGAACGACAATACGGATAAATGTGGTCCATTTGGAAGCGCCATCTATTTCCGCAGCTTCTATCATCTCCTTTGGGATACTGTTTTCAAAGAAATTCCTCACAATAATCATATTCCCTACCGCAACGCCGCCGGGGAGGAAAAGCGCCCACATGTTGTTGATCAGTCCCGTCTGTTTCACCACCAGATAAGTAGGAACCATTCCGCCGCCAAAATACATCGTGATAATGAAAAAAATACTTAGGAGTTTTCTGCCCGGCAGGTCCTTCACACTTAAAGGATAAGCCGCAAGATAAAGCACAACAACTGAAAATACGGTACCAATTATCGTATACTTGAAGCTGTTTAAAAGACCCGTCAAAATAGCCGGATCGGCAAATACTGCTTTATATCCATCCAAAGTAAATTGACTGGGCAGCAGAAACGTCTTTCCTGCATATACATCATACGGGTTCGACACAGACGCAACCAGTATGTAATATAGTGGATAAGCAACGATGAACAGAATAATGGCACATACGACCAATAAAACAATGTCACTGCTTTTTTCAGAAAGTCCTGTCAGCTTTCCCGATTTTGCATTTGCTTTCATATCGCACCTCCTAAACAAAACTTGTATCTTCGGATATTTTACCGGCTATCTTGTTAACTACAATCAGCAGGATAATGTTAATGGCTGTATTAAACAGCCCCACCGCCGTGGAATAACTGTACTTAGCATTTTCAATACCTTGTTGATAGACATAGACGGCAATTACATCGCTTGTCGCCTTATTCAGTTCTGTCTGTAGCAGCCACACCTTCTCAAATCCCACATTCATCAAACCGCCCGCGCTCATAATCAGGTTAAGGACCATGATAGGGGTCAGTTCCGGTATATCAATATGAAGAATTCTCTGGAACAGGGAAGCACCGTCTACCTTAGCCGCCTCGTAAAGAGAAGTATCCACATTAGACAGCGTCGCCATATAAACAATAATCCCCCAGCCCGCATCCTGCCAAATGCCTGAAGCTATGTAAATCGTACGGAAGGCAGCCGATTCTGTCAGAAAATCAACAGAAGTTCCCGCAATCAAGTTGATCAGCCCGCCGGAGGGACTTAAGAAGATACGGATCATACCGCAGATAACCATAGTCGAAATAAAGTGGGGTGCATAAAGCACAGTCTGGGTCGTTCTCTTAAACCGTTGAAACCTCATCTGATTCAACATGAGTGCCAATATGATTGGAATCGGGAAACTCCAAAGCAAACTGTAAAGACTAAGCAGCACCGTATTCTTTATCATCCGCCCAAATGTTGGCGCACTGAAAAATCTTTGGAACCATTCAAGTCCAACCCATTCACTCCCCGCAAATCCCCGACTTGCCTTATAATCCCTGAATGCAATCTGTATACCATACATGGGTATATACTTATAAACAATTGTTAGTACCACTGGAATCAGCAGCATTGCATATAACTGCCAGTTATCCAGTACGCGCTTTTTCAGGGACCCCTTTACCGCCATCGCAGGATTTATAGCAGCTGACTTGTTCTTACTCATATTCTTTTTCTCCTTTCTTGTCAGACAGCTAAACCTCATAAAAATGAAATTCAACTAGCTTTTTGTTTCCACTACGCGCTTGTTCGTGAAACGTTATTTGCTATCTATATAATAAGTTAGCACTCACTTTTTGTTAAGTCAATGTTTTTCCTTATTTTTTTGTGCTACATTTAACTTTTTGTCTATTATTACTAATTTTTATTGTGCATTTTTATTAGTTTTTAATCCTTATATTTCATGAAACGATTCATATAATTCATTAAATCCCCTTTACATTTTTAAATTACTGTATTATAATTTATATTGTGTTAAATAGAAATGAACACTTTTTCTATTAGACAACACTACTGTTTCATTAACTTTCATGAAACAAATACCTTCAAGGAGACATACATGAAAAAAGAAAACTCCGCCCCAACAATGAAAGATGTTGCCGCAGAAGCCGGTGTCGCACTCGGTACTGTTTCCAAAGTGGTAAACGGTCTGCCCGTAGGAGATTCTTACCGTATACGAGTAGAAGATGCTATTAAGAAATTAAACTATCAGGTCAACAGCTATGCACAAGGGCTCAAAGCAAACAGGACCTACACCGTAGCTCTCCTAATCCCCAATACCTTACAGCCTTTTTACGCATCTCTTGCCTACCATATCAATCTTTCCTTATTAAAGCGGAAATATCGGATGCTGCTTTGCTCCACCGATTATGATTCAGGACTGGAGCAGGAATACATTACAATGGCACAGCAAAATAAAGTAGACGGAATCATCGGGCTGACATATAATCCTAATCTCATCATCGAGGAGAGCACCCCCTTTGTGGCAATCGACCGTTCTATGGGACCAGGTATCCCATGCATTGCCAGTGACAATTTTGCAGGCGGTCAGCTTGCCGCCGAAAAGTTGTCGGATCTTGGATGTAAAAATGTTGCCTTTCTGAGAATCGGTTCTTCTTTGACCAATGAACCTAACAAGCGGAAAGCCGGATTTGAAAATGGCTGCCTTGCGCGGGGTCTGCAATATGAAATGAAAATTTTAGACGACGGGGAGCCATTTGAAGAATTTGAAAAATTTCTCGAAGAACATATAGATAACGGCAAATTATCTTTTGACGGAATCTTTTGCGTGACAGACAGCCTTGCTTACTCTATCTTAAAAACTTTGCGTAAACTGAATCAACGAATTCCGGAAGATGTGCAAATAATCGGCTTTGACGGTATACGATACTTTGGGGACAAGGATTACGCATGTTCTACAATCGTACAACCTGTATCAGAGATTGCTGAAATGTGTGTGGAGCTCCTGCTGCAGGAAAATATGCTCGCCAAACCGCCCCTTGTCTGCCTCCCTGTTTCCTATGCATACGGAGGGACCACGGCAGAAACCTTCAAAGAACAGGAGCAATAATACCATGCGTATAGGAAATCTGGAAGACTTGGATCGAGCCAAAAAACATGGACATCCGGAAGAATTTGAAATAGCGCCGGAAGTCGAAGAATCCGAAAAGCAAAAACAATATAAAAAATGGAAAAACTGGTGGTATTACCATAAATGGCACGTCCTCTGCGCTGTTATTGTGCTGGGAATCGCTGTCAATGTAGTCGGAAATGCTCTAGGGATTTGGACGAAAGCTCCTGACTTCCAAATTGCATACATCGGAAGTGCAGAGCTCCCGCCAAGCACAACCGCCGCCCTGGAACAGGCATTTTCATCTATTGCATCTGATTTTAACGATGATGGCGAAATCATTATTCAGGTCAATCAATATATTGATGGCAGCCAAAATCCAGACGCAGAAACCGCTTATTATAAATATGCTTCTGAAATTTCTCTCATCGGCGATATTTCAAGTTGTGAGAGCTACTTTTTTCTGATGGAGAATCCACAACATTTCCAACAGGAATTCCAGCTTCTTGCTGCTCCAGACGGAAGCTGCCCAGATTCTGTCGATTACTCCATTGAAGACAAAGTAATTCTATGGTCGGATTGTGCGGCTCTCTCTGAGCAGGAACTGGGCACCTATTCAACCATTATCTTGGGAGAATCCGTAACTGGAAGTAACCAAGATTTTCTTTCCGGTCTTTACCTTGGAAGGAGATGCTTTTTTACCGACGACCTGACAGACCATGCTGAACAATGCAGCAATCTATGGGATTTGCTATGTAGTAGATAGCAAAACATGTACATTAGAGCTTTTCAACCGCTTAATAATTGTAATCAAAGGAGGCAGACTATGAAATTCAAATATATGCTTTGCATACTCTGTACTGCATTTATGCTGACGGGATGTGCTCATACCTCTTTACTTTCCCAGGGAGCAAAGGAAGATACATGGACTGATTCTGGTTTTGTAACAATTGGTCACCGCTTGACAGTCCATAATACAGATCACAATATGACGCTGCTTGAAAATATAGACGTCCTGTCTGCAGATGGTCTGTATTATGCCACTTGGACAATGGGTGATTCAGAACCTTATGAGAACAGCGAAGGAGAAACGGTTGATTTATACGATGCGCACCTTTATCTTTTATTAGGAGAATTTCCAGCCATCCAGGATGCCCAAGACAATATGAATAAATGGATTACTGCCGGAGAATCCAATTACGAAGTGCTGTCAAAAGAAGAAGCTGTCTGTAACGGGCAGTCATACACCCTCATCACTTACAACTGCATCAGCGATGATAACCCCTATGCCCACGGCGTATCTGCCTTTGCCACCTGCCAGAACAGCGCCGTGTGCATAGAATTGACATGCAGAGAGACTTTTGAACAAGATTTAAAAACGCTTCTAATCGATTTTCTTAACAATTGTACTTACAGCGATGAATAATTTTTATGCATATCTTCTGCAATAGGACACCATCGCTCCAGCCAGAAATACCGGAATCTTAATTATTCCCACAAAAAGCAGCACATCCACATTCCAGAAAGAAGCCTTTCCGATATGCAGGAAAATAAAGTCATACATGGAATACAAAAGAGCATTTCCAAGCCCGATTCCTCCGCTTGGCAGAAGGCAGGAAAGCCAGTCCCCAAGAGCCCCTGGCACCCCCATCACATACACGATTGTCGGCAGCAATACCCCAAAAATTCCCAGCGCCACCGCAGAAACGTTATCTTTTGCACTGGCAGAAATCAGCAGTGTAAACCCAATAGTGGAAAGGAACAAAATGAGTCCCCCAAGCAAGTTTACCCATTGCAGCTGTCCTATATTAAAAGAAGGCAATGATGTAACGGAAAAAATCATCTGCATGGATGTCTTCGTGCCATCCCACCCAAAGAAAATATTAGTCAGAAAAATCCAAATCGCCCCACATATCAGATAGGCGCTTCCAGTTATGATAAAGGATGCAAGCACCTTTATACCGGCAATCTTCATACGACCATGCCTAGTGCATCGAAGGATATCATCTGCCTTCGTCTGATAATCTGAAGAAAAGACCGTTGCCGTGATAATAACGCCTAAAATTGTCATGAGAAAAATAAGCAATGTCTCATAATCCATAGAATTGCTGGATGCGCCATAATAGTACTGATATGGCAGGCACACCTTATCAAATTTATGAAAGGCGGCTTCTTTGGCCGATGAATAATCTTTTTGCTCCATATCCATAACCGAAGCCAGTCTTTTTGGAAGCATCTCATAATAATCCTCTATTTTGTCCAGATCAAGATCCCGCACTCCGGGGGCAATTCCCGTCTGCTCATCCGCGAATGCCTCCTTTATTCCCTTAATAAATGGTCTGTATTCTGCCAGCCTTGCATAAAAGACCCCGGCTGGAATTTCGTTTCCATAATCAGAATCATAAGCCTCATATACTTCCTGATAAACCGTCGCCGCTTGCTCTAAATTTTCCTCCGTCACTTCTCCGAACAGTTCATTTTTCTCCTGAAAATATCTCACTGCCTCAAAACCTGTAATTTCAAATTCTTCTCCATTTTCATCCGTTACCACAGCCCCTTCAAAGGTCACCGGCAGATATGCCATAAGCACTGCCAAAGCAAACATACAGCACAACAGCAGCCATGTAATTTTTGTCGTTATAACCCTTTTGATTTCAAGTCCTAATAGCCTCATGCCCTCACCTCCTGGGGAAACATCCAAAGATACAGATCCTCCAGCCGGGGATCGGCACACACCGCGTGTCCCGTCTGGAGTTCATCCGACAGATACCGAAGAGAAATCCTTCCATCCGACTCGTTTTTTATATTTACAATTCTGAGACGCTGCTCCCATTTGGGAAACTCTTCCTGGCTGACGGTACAACTATAAACCTTTCCCTCCACCATTTTCACCAATTCCTGGGTGGTTCCCACCGCAATGATTTTTCCGTTTTTAATAACTGCATTTTTATTTGCAATGTACTCCACATCTGGCACAATGTGGGTGGATATGAGCACAATCCTTTCCTTTGCAAATTTGGAAAGAAGGTTTCTAAAGCGCACCCGCTCGCCAGGGTCTAATCCACTGGTAGGCTCATCCAAAATAAGCACTTCCGGATCGTTGATCAGCGCCTGGGCAATTCCCACCCTACGTTTCATCCCACCTGACAATTTTACAATCTTCTTTTTTCTCACATCAGATAAGGTAAGCAGTTCCAGGAGTTCCCCTATCTTATCCTTTGCCTCCTTTTTGGGCAGCCCCTTTAGCGCCGCCACATATTCAAGATAATTCAAAACCGTAAATTCCGGATAAAATCCAAACTCCTGAGGCAGATATCCGAAAATATTCCGATACTCTCCCCCAAGGCTCTGAATGGAAATGTTATCATATAAGATCTCACCGGCAGTAGGTTTCATGATTCCCGCAATCATCCGCATCAGAGTGGTCTTTCCCGCACCGTTAGCGCCCAGCATTCCCCATACCCCCGGGGTCAGCGTAAGGGAAACATCATCCACTGCAATTTTATCCTTATATCGCTTTGTGATATGCTCCAATTTTAGCTCCATAAATTTTCTCCTTTCACATAAACAGCGTTTCCTCGGGGCACTTCACCATCCGAGAACACTGATAGATAAAGCAGACCGATAATATAGCACCCGTACATACGAACAACGTCAAAAATCTCCCGTCAAACAGCCAGGGCGCCACATAATAACTCACAGAAAAAAGCGCAAGCAATGTGCCTGCATAACCTAGATAAGAAAAATGCAGTTTCTCCGGCGAGGCATTTTTAAGAAAAAGCAGCGCGCCATCGCCTGTAAGCAAAAGGGGAAGCAACACATAGACCAGCATATAGCCGTTCACAAACTGTCCTCCGCAACCAATGATCCATACGATAGCCGCAATTACGATTTCCCCTCCAAAAAACAATAAGAATCGGCAAATCAGAATTCTCCTGATAGAAAAATAAGCAGCTCCTTCTATTTCCACCATCCCAAAACGAAATGAACGGTATATAAACGGCAGCAAAAGCATAGATGCTCCCACTGTCGAAAAAAAAAAAAAAAAAGCAATTTTTCTTGGTGTAAAAAAATAAGAATCCATAAAAAGCTCCCGTAAGACAAATCCCCCCAAAATTGCCATCACAATTTCCAATCCCCAAATACGCATACCTATAAATCGGATTTGAGAAAACAGCAATTTTCCAAATCCCATTCTCTCATTTCTTTTTCTTATCCTAAACTGCACCTTTACCAAAAAAAGCAACTCATTCATCTGGGTCTTAGAAACCACAGCCGCTCCGCCTGATAATGCATTCCTCATTTTTTTGTTGAAAGTACTGTCCGTCATCATTTTTCTCCTTTCAGCTGCATCTCAATCCGTCTCAACGCCGTTCTAAGCCTTGACTGCACCGTCCGCATGGGTATCCCCAATACCTCCGAAATTTCCCGCATCTTCAAATTCTGACGAAAGCGCAATAGAACAATCTCCTGGGATAGATCGTCCAACTCCCGCGTATATGCTCTTATTGCAAGCATCTCCTCGATTTCTGTAAATCCTCCGTCATCATACGAAATTTCTTCCTCCATTACATCCAGCGGTATTCTCTTCGACCACTTGCTCCTTTGCATATCCCTGCATGTATTTAAAGCAATCTTATATAAAAAAGCTTTAAACTTTCCTGAAAATCCACAAGCGCCTACATAATTTATTGCTTTCAAAAAGGTTTCCTGTGCCGCATCCTCCGCTAGATATCGATCCGGCGCATGCCAGATACAATACCTGAGAATATCCGGATAGTACAAACAAACCAGCTGTTCTAATACGGATTCATCTCCCTCCTTTAATTTTTTCAATAACATCTCTTCACGCATCAAGATTTACTCCTTTTAGGGCGTCCCCTGTTTATTATAACGAATTACAAAGCCCAAAATGATTTTATACAAAATACATTTGTTCATGAAAGTATTGGCTATGCATCCGCAATTCGCCGTTGTCCATCGCATGCATTATTTAGGATGAGATCAATGCATTCCATGAAGAAATTCTAACCATATAGACACATATTGCTATTTTTTGACATATAATATTCATATAACTGTTCTGAAATCATAATCATTTCACGAACAATGATAAAATAAGAAGTTACTCTCAAAAATAAAGGAGAAAAATGGCTAAAATAGCAGAATGGAACAAACAGTTTAGCATAGGAGTTGATTCCATTGATGATGCGCACCGAAAGCTATTTTCAATAGTACGCAAGTTGATTCATCTAAGCAAGGAAGAAAATAATGGACAATGGGCTTGTGCTGAGGGTGTAAAATATTTTAAAATCTATACCATAGAACACTTTACCGATGAAGAAGCATACATGCAGTCCATCAATTACAGTGGATACGAAATGCACAAACGCCTGCATGATGATATGCGTTATAAAACAATCCCAGCTCTTGAAAGAGATTTATCAGAGTCAAACTATTCTCAGGAATCGATTCAGCATTTTCTTGGCATCTGTCTTGGATGGCTGACCACTCACATCATGATTGAAGATCGTGCCATCACAGGAAAAATTTCAAACAAATGGAAAAAAGACAACGCTGGTGAAGATATGAAAGCCTTGGAGGATGCGCTCGTCGAAACTTTAGAGGAAATTTTTAGATTGCAAACAGAAATTGTCAGTGAACATTATGGTGGAGAAAATTTTGGCAATAGCATCATCAACCGATTAACCTATCATTCAAAAGAGGGAACACAAATACAGTTATTTTTGGACTTTGAAGAAAGTTTGGCTCTCCATATTGTAAGCTCCATGCTGGGCATGCATTTGAAGAAAATGGATAAACTGGTCATAAATGTTGTCAAGGAACTTTCACAGCAAATTGCAGACCAAGTCGCTGTTCACCTTCACTTATCTTCCCAATATAAGTTAGATAGCAATCATATAATGACAGCAGAACAGTTTCAACAAGAATTTTCCACAACATACTTTGATTACAACCTGCTGCTTAACACGGGAACAGGATACTTCGCCTTCTGCATTCAATTAGAATAATCATATAATTTCTTTAAAAAATAAGTGCGGCAGAATCTTTTCTTTCCTGCCGCACTTATCGTATATTTTACAACTTATTTTTTATTGAAAATTTATCGCTCTCCTTAAATGGACTAAATAACACCGGCATAGCGAGCACTTCCCTGCACACTATATTCTCCGGTAGCCGTATAGCCACTTGCCGCATTCGCCTGAGTGGTCATATAATAATCTACCAGTGATGCATTGGTGGCAACAGAAGAACCATAGTCCTTGAAAAATTGCTGTACCTTAGACATATCTGCTTTCTTAAATGTGTCCTCATCAATCTTCATTCTGCCCTTGCGGTCCACACTGATTCCAAACTGCTTAAGCACATCCTCACTGCGTGCTGTCTTCTCTCTGATGTAAGACAAGTTTGCTAATACACCGGAATTTGAACTGGATTCGGCAGCATCAAACATCTTGTTGTAATTGCTTACAAAACTCTTTGCCGTGGCAAAAATTTTATCGACATCATATTTATTTGTCTCATTGCCATCCTTATCCTTTACCTTTTCATACAATTTGTCAGATGCAAGCGCCTTGCCAGCTTCCTTGAGGGATACAGCAGCTGAACCTGTCGTGTTGTTCGTCTGGGTATTATCTGTAGCATTCGTACCTGTCGAGGTACCTGCAAACTGGACACGTGATGCAATCATAGAACCATAACTCATGAGATTATCGGGTGAAAACAGTTCCTGCACTTTAGAAGTGCCTGCTGCCTTCAGCTTAGCTTCATTAAGCTCAAGTGTCCCATCTGAATTAATTGTTACACCGATTTCCGAAAGCTTATCCGCGTTGGTAGCCGAACTTCTCATCATATTTGCCACATATGCCGTCTTATTAGATAATGTAGAACCTTTTGCTGCATTCACAACGTTATTATAATCTGACACATAAGATTTTACCGCTGAAACCACCTTGTCTTCTGCGCTCTGACCCTTTTCCGTGTCTGTATACGTTTTGTCACTCTGTAATGCCGAAACAGAACTCTTTAGGCTCGAAAGACCCATTGTCAAATTACCATTTGCCTTTTGTACATCTTTGGAAACCTTCGGATTCTTCTTCTCTTCCAGAATTCTTTCAAGAACATTGTTCGAGCTGTATTTCTTGCTGCTCGCCGTCGTGCTTGAACTCTGGCTTACGCCATAGTAAGATTTCATAAGCTTACCATAGCTGCCATTCTTAATACTGGCATAGTCTGAGAGGAAATTCAAATTCCCCATTCCTCCACTAGACGAAAGGCTTTGGAATAAATAAGAACTATCCTGATTGTTACTTACATTAATGCGAATACCCATTGTCATCACTCCTTTGAATAAAATATGGACTTCCATGTCCTTACGCCTGATATAAACAACATATCAACGCAAAATATCTATAGTTAATATTAATATAGCATCTGCATTGCAAGATTTCAAGATGGTTTAGGAAAAATCAATATCATCGTAACGAAAAGTGATGTCCATGTAATAAGTTTCTTTATCTCTCCTTTTCCTAGGTATATAATGTTTCAACAATTCTTCATTATGAAGATAAACTGCATGAGAATCTTTGTCATTTTTATTTCTAGCAAATATAATAATTAATGCAACCAAATTTCAGATACGACTACCACTACTACCATATATTATCCTCTCCGCCTTCTATCCTTCCCCTTACAATACACCACCGCCGTCAACGTACTGACAAACGTCGCTACAATCGCCGGCGCAATAATCCCCGCCGGATTTACGCTCCCATACTGCTGCCGGTACGCAATCATATTCACCGGTATCAATTGCAACGAAGAAATATTCAATATCAAAAACGTACACATCTCATTGCTGGCAACTCTTCCTGTCTTTCCAACTGTTGCTTTACCTTCACACAAATACTCCGGATTCCCTCTCTCCGCCTCCAGTTTCGCCAACTCCTCCATGGCCTTCAGCCCCGCTGGCGTGCAAGCCCAGCCCAGTCCCAAGATATTAGCAATAATATTCATAGAAATGTAATCCCTCGCCTTATGCTTCTTCGGCAAGCCAGGAAACATAAAGGAAATAAACGGAGACAATCCATTGGTGAGCCGTAAGATTAAACCGGAACTCTCCGCTATCTCCATAAGCCCCACCCACAGCGCCATAATGCCAGCCATGGCAATACAAAGCGACACTGCTTCCCCTGCACTGTCCAGCGCCGCTTCCGTCACCTCCTTCATATTCCCGTTAATGGCGCCAAAAAGAATACCCATGATAATCATTGCTGCCCATATATAATTCAGCATATATAATTTCCTTTTCCTCTTTTTAGAATCATATGTCTTTTTACATCAAATTATTTCCACTGAAATTCCTTTTTACCGCCTTATATCCTATAGAAAATTTATGAATTTTCTATTATAATGGATAAATATAATTGCATTTAATCTTAAAATATTGAAATCAAAGCTTAGGAACCATAATTATGTTACATACTTTTAATTCAATCAGATACCGCATCCTCTTTTACAGGGGCAGTCTGATTTGTAAAATTTCATATTTTCTTCTTCTTTTCTGCATGATACCCTTCTGCCAAGGATGCCACAAAGCGCCTGAACCCTATGTTTCACCTTCTACGACGATTCGGGACAACACACCTGAATGTCTGGTTCCTTCTGCAGACGGTACCCATAATTACGTCAATGCTTACATTGCCCTTGATACTTCTCATATGGATGATGGGTATATCATGGCGGCTTATCTTGGAACCAGTTCCAAAGTAAAGCTTCAGCTCAGCGGACCAGACTATATGACTTACACCTATGATTTGGCAAGCAGCACTTATGAGGTGTTTCCTCTCTCTGCCGGAAGCGGCAGCTACACAATCGGTGTTTTTGAAAATATTAAGGATGATTTGTATGCTACCGTTTTTTCGACGACTATCGAAGCAGATATTGCCGCCCCAATGAATGCGTTTCTTTATCCGAATCAATACGTCAAATTCGATGCCTCCAGTCAGGTCGTGAGCAAAGCACAGGAATTAGTGGCACAGGCGCATGATGATTTGGAAGCAATCAATTTTATATACAGCTATGTAATTTCCAACATTACTTATGATTATGATAAAGCAGAAAACGTGCAGAGCGGTTATATTCCCAATGTAGACGAAATTCTGGATTTAAAAACAGGCATCTGCTTAGACTATGCCGCTGTCATGGCAAGCATGCTCCGCTCCCAGCGAATCCCCACCCGCCTTGAGGTCGGTTATGCCGGAGATGCCTACCATGCATGGATCAGCACCTACGTAGAAAACCAAGGATGGATTAACGGCATGATACAATTCGACGGGCAAAACTGGTCTATCATGGATCCCACCTTTGCCGCAAATGCAGGGGAAAAGGAAATTGAAAATTTTATTGGCAGCGGCGGTAATTACGTGACCAAATATGTATATTAATTGGAGGATTTTCGTTATGGAAAAGCAAAAGTTATTATCAAATGTAGAGATCGCATCCTTTTGCCGGCAGACCGCACTGATCATTAAAGCTGGCATCACTCCTGCCGAAGGCATGGATATCCTTGCACAGGATACAGTCAGCGGCGAAGGACAGGACCTAATCAACAGTATCGGCGAGATATGCAAAGCAGGAGAACCTTTCTACCATGCAATCGAGTCAACCGGTGTCTTTCCTAATTATGTTGTAAAGCTGACGGCACTGGGAGAAGAGTCGGGCAATCTAGATGCCGTATTGACATCCCTTGCTGCCTATTATGAGCGGGAACAATCTATCTCTGAAAATATCAAATCCGCCGTTACCTATCCCTTAATTATGATTGCAATGATGTTCGTTGTCATTTTGGTTTTGGTGGTAAAAGTCCTTCCCATCTTTCAGCAGGTATTCATCCAACTGGGAACAGAAATGACGCCTCTTGCCTCCAGTCTTTTGTCTATCGGAAATACTTTGAGCAAGTATGCCATCGGTATCACCATAACCCTTTTTGTCCTCATTGGTGCCTGCCTTGTTTTATATAAGACAAAATCGGGCAGGAAAAGAATTACTCGTTTCTTCTCCCGTTTCCCCCTGACCAAAGGATTTTATGAAAAGATAGCCGCCGGTCGATTTGCAAGCGGTCTATACCTGACCTTTACCAGTGGTATGGATACCTATCAGAGCCTTGACATGATTTCAGAAATTGTTGAAAATGAACAGATGCAGACAAAAATCAGCAAATGCAAAGCTATGCTGGACGAAGATTCAAATTTGCCGGAGGCGCTAGCCAAATCAGAAATCTTTTCCAGGCTTCATTCCCGCATGGTTGCAATTGGTTTTCGTTCCGGCTCCATTGACACAGTAATGAAGCAGATCTCCCAAAATTACGAAGCAGAGACAGACCGGCAGATTAATAAAATTATTTCCATTATTGAGCCCACACTGGTAATCCTGCTTTCCGTCATTGTCGGCATCATTCTTCTTTCCGTTCTGCTGCCGCTGATGGGTATTATGTCCAGTATTGGATAAAAGGAGGCTATGTATGAATCGGTTTACTACTCAGGAAAAGAAAAAGCACTTTCACTTACCCCATATCAGATTTACTTACTTAATTGCTCCTGTTGTACTTATTATTTTTGTTTTGTCCCTGTCCCGCATTGGAAATTCCGCCGTCATCAGACAACGTGAAAGCCTTGAAACAGCATTAAATCGAGACATAATTCACTGCTACGCAGTGGAAGGATTTTATCCGCCAAGCCTTTCCTATATAGAAGAGCACTATGGGCTTACCTATAACCACGATCTATTTTTTGTCGATTACCAGCCCATCGGCTCAAATATGAGACCCGATATCACCATTATAGTGAGATAATGAGGACCTGCCATGCAAGAAAATCAACAAAAACATATTATTGATACTTTATTTGTAATTGCTCTCTTTTGCCTATTTGCCCTCTCTGCCATCTTTCTCATTACAATAGGCGCCAATATCTACGGTAAAACTGTAAATAATATGGAGGATAATTTTAACAGCAGAACTGCTCTTGCTTACATCACCGAAAAGGTGCGGCAATCTGACAATGCAGATTCTATATCCGCAGGAACCTTTCAGGAGTGCCCTGCTCTTGTCATTACCTCCAGAATCGAAGATACAGAGTATCTGACTTATTTATATGAATATAATGGCTACATAAAAGAAATTATGGTCCGCAAAGGAATGACCTTAGATCCAGCCATAGGACAAGATATCATAGCAGTTTCGGACTTTAGCCTGACTCCCATAAATGACCATCTTATGAATTGTACAATTGCAATTGACGAACAACAAAGTTACAGTTTATTCATCTCTGTACATTCCGGAGGGCTGACCAATGAAAAATAAATCTTCTAAATCCGGTCTGTTTTTAATGGAAATGATTTTATCTATCCTATTCTTTTCCTTATCCAGCGCTGTCTGCGTGCAACTGTTTGTGAAGTCGCACTTAATCAGCCAGCAGAGCGTAGATTTAAACCGCGCAGTAGAATACTGCCAAAATGTTGCCGAAGCCTTTTACGGATGCAATGGGGATTTGGCTGAGATGATGTTTCTATTTGATAACAGTTCTCAAGACCCTTTAGATGATTCTACTTACCTGCTGGATGAACAACCTTATACCATTTCTGTTACCGTACAGGAAAAAGACAGTATATTAACTTGCAGTATTGCCGTATATAAATCCTCTGACATAATTTATGATTTGGAAGTACATCTTTTCCCCCAAAAGGAGGCTCCACATGGAAACTAAAAAAAGATCGGGAAGCAGCATAGGCGCATCTTCCCTTCTGGTTATTGTCGTAGTTGTTTCTCTCGTATGCTTTGCCGCTCTTTCTATCACGAGCGCCAGTGCAGACTTGCGTCTCAGCCAAAAGCTTGCAGAACGCACTTCCACTTATTATACTGCCTGCAATGAGGCACAGAATACGCTAAAATCCCTGTCCACCAGCTTCTCTTCCATTTATAAGGATAGTATCAGTGAAGATGATTATAACCAAAAAATAAAAAAATCTTTTTCAGACTCCCTCACCTTCTCCTATCCTATAAATGAAAATCAGATTCTGCAAGTAAGCGTTTCTCCCCTTTATCCAGAAGACCCTTCAGGAGACTTTCTTCAAATCACCTCCTGGCAGATTATCAATATAGCATCACCTGAACTGGATGAGTCTTTACCTGTATTTCAAATCGAATAGGAGAAATTTCTCTAAACAGAGAAATTTCGACCTCTCACGCCACCGTGCATACGGTTCCGTACACGATGGTTCAATCAACTTAATAAGTAACACACCTTTCGGTGTAGTAGTCTAACATTGAGACTAATCCGAACTGGGTTAGTCTCTTTTTATTAATGGCTAAATTTACTGTCCTGCCTCTGCATATGCGGGCTATTCGTCTGCCGTTATATGCTGTCAGCCTTGCAGTATCTTTATCCACTCCTGGCTTTATTATGATATGCTCTGTTGAGATTATCGCTGGATAGTATCTGCTCCATTATACTACTTGCGTCCATGCGTTCTTTCCTTTCCGTCTCGCTTGATCTGACCACCCTTTTCCCGGTTGGTTACAGCAGATGTTGTCATTTCTGCAATACGAGATATACTCAAACTAATTGATTGTTTACCCCTTCGCTCCATCTCCATTACAGAGACTTCCTCACTACTATGGGCTCGGCTGACTTCTCACAGTTCGTTGTTACTAGGCAGATGAAACCTCTGTGAGACCTTCACGCTTAAGGTGCGCTCTCTTTCTCTCCATACATCCGCCACATTTACTCTACTACTACAAAAGTGATAGTTATTAGACTTCGTTGATTTTTGCCAACTTATCTCTCGTAGCCTAGGCTTATATGTGATTTCTGTCCGTCGGACCAGAGATTTTCCTAACTTACAGCTTCCTCCAGATTCCATCTCACGATGGACACCCTTGCTGTTCAGCTATACACTTCCCACTATCTGGGCGTGTTCGGGACTTTCATCCGTTAGAGCGCGCCCATGGCGCACAAGCAAAAAATAAGCGCCGGCTTATGCCGGCGCCTCGATGTAAATGTTAGAAACCAAATTCCTGTGCCCAGAACCACTGTCCATTGCTTCCAATATGGATTGCAATTGCACCTGAGGTAAATTCTGTATCCATGATATTCGCCTTATGTGTAGGGGAATTCATCCATGCTGTCACTGCTTCATCAGCTGTTGCATATCCCTTTGCAAGATTCTCACCATACATCAAATTACTATTTACCGTCCACCAATCAGTACCATCCGGTCTGGTATGGGAGAAAGATTGTGATGCTTCTACTGCCCTTACCGCGGATGCCTGCTCAAGACCAGAATTCCAAGTAAGTGCGCCAAGACCAGCTTCCTGTCTCTTTGCATTTACAAGATCAAATGCAGCTTTTGCCGCTGCCTGAGAATCTGCATTTCCTGAAAGTGCACCTGCAAGGCTGACCATCTCGGGTTCAATATAAACAACTCCATCATCCGGAACGCTCTCATCTCTGGCTGCTGCCTCATTCGTAACAGATGCGTCCCCCTTCATTGCTACATTGTAATAAACGATGCCCCCTCCTACAAGAGCAAGTACAAGCGCTAAGCAAATTGAAATTTTAGTAATTTTAGCTTTACTCATACCTTTATCTTCCTTTCTTTCTATTTTTATTCCCTATTTATTTGGGATTTCAGTTGCTTAACTATATACTACTACAAAAAATGAAAAAAACAAGTACTTTTTTACTATTTTTTTAGGAATAAATCTTTTTCGTCATTTTTACTATATATCTTGCGAAAGCAGGAATTGATATACGTCACGTTTACTTATTCCTCTGTCAGCTGCCACTTTCTTCATTGCTTCTTTTCTCTCAAATCCCTGATTTTCATACATATTCATGTGCTCATTGATGGAAATCCTTTGCCAATTTGCCTGTTCGCCTTCTATCAGACTCCTTCGGTCAATTCCTTCTACCACTAGCACATATTCCCCCTTCGGTTCATGATCTTCATAAAAATCAAGCGCTTTCTCGAAAGTTGTCGGAAAAACTGTTTCAAACCGCTTAGTCAGTTCCCTGCACAACGTAATGCGGCGCTCTCCTAATACCTGATACAATTCTGTAAGTGTTCTCTTTAAATGATGAGGTGCCTCATATACAATAATCGTGCGCGTTTCCTTTTCCAACTCTTCCAGAATCAATCGCTTTTCCTTCTTATCTGCGGGCAAGAACCCTTCAAAGCAAAACCTCCTAGCAGAAATACCAGAAAGTGTAAGTGCTGTAATCAGGGCACAACATCCCGGAAGCGAAGTGACAGGTATACCTGCTTTTAAACATTGATCTACAAGCACTTCCCCCGGATCTGATATGGCAGGTGTACCTGCATCTGTAATCAGCGCAATATTCTTCCCTTCCCTGATCCAATCCACAATTTGCCTTGCCTTTTCTATTTTATTATATTCATGGTAACTGGTCATAGGAGTTTTGATTTCAAAATAATTGAGCAGCTTAATACTGTTTCTCGTATCCTCAGCCGCAATCATATCCACTTCTTTCAGCGTGTCTAACACACGAGGTGTCATATCACGCAGATTCCCTATGGGAGTTGCACATAAGTACAAAGTTCCAGTCATGTTTTCTCCTCTTCTTTAATATCCATAAATATCATAAATTTCATCCGTATACACACCTGGTTCTTGATAAACAATCAACGGCTTTTCCACCGTTATACGCGCCTTTCCACCCCGACTTGCTTCTAAAAGCACCATATTTGGCTCCTTATCCACAAAGGGGTGAACCAATTTCATACGTTTTGGTTCCAGCCTATACTGGCGCAAAAGCACAATAATATCCGCCAGCCGGAAAGGTCTATGGACCATATAAAAATTACCGCCTGGTCTTAGCAATCTGCTGCTCTGGCTAATCACATCTTCCAATGTGCACAAAAGCTCATGCCTGGCAATCGCCTTCGGCGCTTCCGGGTTGGTAAGCCCGTGATGTTCCGTCATATAAGGGGGATTACAGGTCACAACATCAAAAGAAGCAGCGCCAAAGAGACTGACTGCTTCCTTGATATCACCGGTTATAATTTCAACTTTTTCCTCAAGTTCATTCAGTTTCACACTGCGCGACGCCATATCCGCACTGTCCGGCTGAATCTCCAGCCCCGTTATATGCGCTGCCATTGTTTTTGCCGCCAAAAGAATCGGAATAATTCCTGTTCCGGTTCCTAAGTCAAGAACTTGATCCCCTTCCTTCGCCCTTGCAAATCCGGAAAGAAGAACTGCATCCATGCCAAAGCAAAACCTGTCGGGATCCTGAATGATCTTGTAATTGTTTCTCTGTAAATCATCGATTCTTTCATTCTCTTTTAAGGATATCATATCCTATACCTCCGCCGGATCTAATTATCATCCAGCTTTGATCTGCCTTCTTCTCTCTCCAGTTTTTCAAGTTCTTTCAATTCTTCATCCTGTACATCTATCTTATTGTGTTTGTGTCTGCGCTTAAACCTCAGCTGTTCCACCCGATATTCCTGGATTTCTTTCTCGTCTCCCACATCCACCACTACCTTGACCAGCTGACGAAGCACATTGACACTGTGCACCTCGCCTTTCAGCCCGTCCTCGGTGGTTACATGATCCCCCACATTAGGCAGCCTGCGGTTAAGTTCCTCGTAGGTTTCCTCCTCATGCTTTAGGCAGCACATAAGCCTGCCGCATACACCAGAAATCTTGGTCGGATTAAGCGATAAATTCTGCTCCTTTGCCATTTTAATCGATACAGGAATAAACTCCGACAAATGCCTGTGACAGCACAGCTCTCTTCCGCAGATACCGATGCCGCCTAGAATCTTAGTCTCATCCCTGACGCCTATCTGGCGAAGCTCAATTCTGGTCTTAAATACGGATGCCAGGTCCTTTACTAGTTCCCTGAAATCGATTCGTCCATCCGCCGTAAAATAAAACAATACTTTATTATTGTCAAACGTGTATTCTGCATCGATCAGCTTCATTTCAAGCCCATGCTTCTGAATCTTATCTAAACATATTTTAAACGCTTCTTTTTCCTTAAGCTTATTACCCGCCTCCTGCTCGTCGTCTCTTGGTGTGGCAACTCTGAGCACCGGCTTTAAGGGCTGAATGACCTTATCATCCTCCACTTCCCTAGGATCACCAACCACTGTTCCATATTCAATTCCTCTGGCTGTTTCCACAATCACGTGGTCACCGCGCCTTATGTTCATTTTACCAGGATCAAAATAATAAATCTTTCCTGCCGTTCTAAAACGTACGCCAATCACTTTTGTCATGAATCTATGAACCTCACTTTAATTTTCCTTAATTGTCAGCATCAAAAGCTCCATCGTCAAATCAAAATTCACATTGGCAGTCAGCCTCTGCTTGGACTTTTCTAGAGCATCAATGATTTTCTCAATGCCTTCATAGGTACTTTTATCTGCTACCCGCCTGATATATGGTATTTCTTCCCTGAAAATCAGATGATTTGCATCATGGGTCGCCTTAAACAGCAGAACATCCCGATACCATATAGAAAGAATATCCATATAATCATTGACATCAAGTTTATACTCATTGATTTTTTTAATGGCAGCGACAATCTCGTTTAATTCCATCTCGTTGATATTTTTAAGAAGCGAAAGGGCTTCTTCCTTGACCTTGTCAAATTCCTCGCTTTTTGCCAGCAATCTCGCTTTTCCGACATTGCCCCTTGCAAATGCCACGCAGATATCCGCCTTATAATCGGGAATCCCCATATGTTCCATCAAAAAGCTTTTAATTTGAGCATCCCTGACCGGTTTCATATTGAGGACAACGCACCTGCTCAAAATAGTGGGAAGTAATGTATCTACATTTGTGGTCAAAATTAAAATGACTGCATATTCTGGTGGTTCCTCCAGCGTTTTCAGCAATGCGTTCTGTGCCTGCACAGTCATCTTTTCGCCTTCGTTCATAATGTAAATCTTCTTAGGTCCACTATAAGGCTTGATTGCCACATCTCCGTTAATCTGCCTGCGGATATCCTCCACTCCTATCGTCCCCGGCTTCTCATGAGAAATGAAAATAATATCCGGGTGGTTGCCGCTTTGCGCCTGCTTACAGGAATGGCACTCCTGACATGGCTCTGTCTCCTGCAGATTTTCACACTGAAGTGCCATAGCAAAAGTTTTTGCAATAAATTCCTTTCCTGCATTTCTCTCGCCATTGATAATATAGGCATGAGAAACTTTATTTAGCTTAATTGCATTTTCAAGATGCTCCTTTAATTGTTCCTGCCCCACAATATCAACAAATCTGCTCATACACCCTCCCATTTCCGCTGCTTAAAGCAGCCTTAGTACCCTCATTATTTTATCCAAACCGGCTTTTCATCCTTTATGTCAGAATATCCAGAAGCAATCCTCTGATTTCCCCAATCTTGGAAAGAATAGCAAGATGATCCTGCTCATCCTTCATAAGCTCCTTTGCAAGCTCATCCAGATTTTCATCTACCAGCCTGATGATTCCGTAAACCCTGTGACGCCCCTTACGATCCAAAAAATTCTCTCGGGAAAAGGAATGGGAACGGCTTATGATTTCATTCATAAATTCCTTTACCAGTCCTCTGTACTTCTTCATATCTCTGATATCGCGCTTCTTTGCAAGCTTATCGCCCTGCATGGTGATCTCTTCCATCAGCGTACTCAGCCTTGCCTGCAATTCCTGCTCTTCAATATGGCTGACCAGCGTAAACTTAAACGCTCCATCCGATTCCCGCACCGGCGCTGCCGCCTCCGGCTGAGTTACCGGCACTGCCTGATTCACTTTTATGTCCACCTCTGATCACCTCTTTCCCTTTACAGATTTTCCTGAATATACTCTTTGATCTGCGCAAGACAACTGTTTAAATTTTCATTGGAGAAAGTTCTTGTTATACCTGCATTCCTGATTTTTTCCTCCGAAAAATCCTCTGCATCCGCCAAAAAACGCCTGCACATCTCCTCATATTTAGGATTTTCCTGCTGCATTTCCCGATTCAATGCACGCTTTAATCTTATGCCATCGTCAAGAGCAAGCAGAACCGGCAGTACTTTGTCCCTGCCAAAGTATTCTGCTGTGTTGACATAAGATTCTATCGTTCCTATTATCAGATAGTTATGACTGCTTAAATCTATACTTCCATCGTCTACCGTAAAGTAACGCCATAATCCATGATATGTATGGTAAGCACGTGCCTCGATTACTTTGCCCTGTGCCTCCAACTCCATAAAACCCGCATCATCTATAAAATGATATTCCTCGCCTTCCATCTCGCCTGCACGTATAGGACGGGTCGTATATAATACCACTTGTTTCAGATTCAAAGCCTTCCATCCCAACAGTCTTTTATAGATGGTGTCCTTTCCTGAGGAACTCTTCCCCATTAAGTATATCATTTTTCCCATATGAATTAAACCTCTACAACACGAATCATGTTGGTTTTTCCTGAAACTCCCAGCGGGACGCCTGCAGTCAGGACAGCCCTGTCTCCCTTTTTGATATATCCTGCTTCTTCCGCTGCGCGCACAGCCTCGTCAAACAAATCCTCCGCCGTACTTTCCCTGGCAATCCAGACAGGCGTTACACCCCAGGATAAGGCAAGCTGCCGGCAGACCTTCGGGCTGACGCTGCATGCAATCACAGGGCATTTGGGTTTATATCTTGCAATCATACCCGCCGTAAAACCGGAAATCGTCACCGTAATGATCGCAGACGCCTTCAGATCCATCGCTGTGGTACAGGTTGCATGGGAAATAGCTGTGGTCACATCAAAGCTGTCGATGTTCTCCCTGCGCTTCATTCTTCCATTATAATCGATATCTTCCTCTGTTCTCTCGGCAATTTTTGCCATTGTCTTAACCGCTTCTACCGGATATAATCCGGCAGCGCTTTCCCCAGAAAGCATGATCGCCGTGGTTCCATCGTAAATCGCATTTGCAATATCCGTGGTCTCTGCTCTGGTAGGTCTTGGATTCTTAATCATGGATTCCAGCATCTGGGTAGCCGTAATGACATGCTTGCCCTGTGCCTCCGCAAGCTTAATCATGCGTTTCTGCATAACAGGTACTTCCTCCATGGGAATCTCCACACCCATATCGCCCCTTGCTACCATAATACCATCTGAAACCGTTAAAATATCTTCCAGATTATGGATACCCTGCATATTTTCAATCTTTGCAATGATTTTCATATGGCTGTCATGTTCGTCTAAAATCTTTCTGACCTCCAGAATGTCTTCCCTGCATCTCACAAAAGATGCTGCAAGAAAGTCAAATCCCATATCACAGCCAAACATAATATCGCTTCTGTCAACTTCACTGATATAAGGCATCGATAAGATTGCCCCGGGAACATTGACACCTTTGTGGTTGGAAATCGGTCCGCCGTTTACTACTGTACATATTATATCGGTCTCTTCGATGGCATCCACAACCATCTCGATCAAACCATCATCAATCAAAATTGTAGTCCCAATTTCAATATCATCCTTTAAATTCTTGTAAGTAATCGTAACCTTTTCATTATTACCGAGAACTTCCTCTGTCGTCAGTATGAATTTCTGTCCGGTAACAAGCTCTGTCCTGCCGCCTTCGATATCTTTCAGCCTGATTTCCGGTCCCTTCGTATCCAGCATGGTCGCCACCTGCAGCCCCAGTTCATTGCTGACCTTGATGACTCTGTCAAACTTCTTCTTATGCTCCTCATGGGTTCCATGGGAAAAATTGAAACGGGCGACATTCATGCCTGCCAGCATTAATTCACGTAATTTCTCTTCGCTCTCACTTGCCGGTCCTATGGTACAGATAATCTTTGTTTTTCTCATAACAATCCTCCATTCCATGTAATTGAGGTGATTTTACCACCCTCACTCTATGCTCAAAAATACCTTGAACGGTATAACCGCTTTCCAGGTAAAATTGAATCTCTCTAATTAGTTCTCTGTCAAACACTTCCCCCGGTACCAAAATCGGAATCCCGGGCGGATATAAATTGATAAATTCTGCCGCCGTCCCGCCTTCTGCCTGATCCAGCCCAACTTCCAAAAAGGGCACTGCATATGCCTCCCATATGTTAAGTCTTTTAGCCGGGCGCTGCGTAAAATCTGAAAATCTATCCTGATCTTCCTTTTCTATAATATCCTGATCTATCTGTATCAGTGCATGAGCAAGCCTTTTCAGCCCTTCTTCTTCATCCATCATAGTAAGAATCGCTGTAACATAACTTGCCGAAGCCATTTCCATCTGTAAATGATACTGATCGCGCAAAATATCATAGAGTGCCTGCCCTGTCATGGAAGTCCCTATTACAGATATAATCAGCTTTCCCGGCTCCGTAAACGGGCATACCTTGATATATCTGCACACACTGATTTTTTTCAGAAACTCCTTTCGCAAGTGCAAAAGCTGTTCCAGTCTTTGAAGTCCTTCCTCCTTCGCTATCCTGATCGACTCGTCAGTTCCCGCCATTAGAACATAAGAAGGACTGCTGGATTGATAGATGCGAAGATATTTCTTCAATGTCTCTCCATCTGTCAATGCACCGTTTCGATGAATCAGCGCCGTCTGCGTGGGCGCTGGCAGCGTTTTGTGCACGCTGTGGATGACCATATCCGCGCCTTCCTTTACCGCATTTTCCGGATAAGCAGGATGCAGACCAAAATGAGCGCCGTGGGCCTGATCCACAATCAATGGAATACCATACCCATGCAGCAGATCGGCAATCTTCCTGATATCAGAGGAAACCCCATCATAAGTGGGAGAAGTGACCACCGCACCCGCAATCAGCTCCCCTGCTTTCTCAGACTCTGTCCCTGCCTTTCTAAGAATTTCTTTGATCAAGCATTCTAACCCCTCTGCCGTAACCGGTCCGGCTATGCCATACTCATCTATGATTTCAGGATATACATAATATAGCTCCATATGATTTAAAAAAGCCGCATGATATACGGCTCTATGGCAGTTCCTGGCAATAATCAGTCCTTGCGCCCGACCGGCAACCGCTGAAACAGCGCTTAAAATTCCAGATGTACTGCCATTGATAAGATAATATGTTTCTTCCGAACAGTATAATTCCGCTGCACGTTCCTCAGCTTCTTTTAAAATAGACTCCGGGGCATGAAGATTATCAAATCCATCTATCTCCGTAATATCATACCGATAGATTTCTCCAAGTCCATCATTCTTCACCCTTCTTTTGTGTCCGGGCATATGAAAGGGATAAAAATCACTTTCGCTGTAGTTTCTCAGACTCTCAAACAGTCCCTTTTTCATCCGGCTACCTTTACTCTCTGTTTGCCTGCTCCCTTGCGCAGTTTCAAGGTCTCAAGCAGGGAACAGTATTTATCAGCTGTGGTCACAATCCACGCCTCCCTGCAGCGGGGCGGCACTACCGTAAGCGGCCACATATGCTTCTTGATGATGTCTTTCTCCCGCAGCGTCAGATTATATTCCCGACTTGCATTTTTGAGCGCAATCCCCGGATGATAAAAACCATGCAGCATCTGATAATTCTCTCTTGTCTTATCATGCCAGTCATACAAAAAGTAATCATGGAGCAAAGCGCCCCTGATCAGCTCCCGTTCACTACACGGGATACCTAAAAACTTGCTGATTGCAATGCTCTGCCTCGCCACGTCCAGACAATGGCGGTGTACAGGCATCGTCCCATGCTGAATAAATTTTCTGGTGCTGCGGAAATTCTGTGATTCAAGAATATCCGGCGCATATTCCTTGAGCAGACGATAAAATTCTTTTTTCTGCTCATATCTTTTTCTTAACTTTTCAATTTTCCTTTCACGTCTCTGTATCTTTTCCATGCTCAACCCTTCATAGTCATGCTTTTCTTTACCCACAACAGTATATTCTACCACATATAACGTGGTTCATGTATGAAATATCCACAAAATAAAAGAAAATTAAGATAAAATTTACAATTCCTCCTCCGAGACTGTAACCGCAATCACGGAAACCTTTTCTATCTCGGTTCCATTTACATTTCCATCAAACACCACCTTGACTGCCTGTCCTTCTGCAATCTCATTACTTCCGCCTACGCATATAATCGTTTCAGGCGCCATTTGAAAAGCCAAAAGCTCTCCGCTCTCTGTTTCCAAGACAATCACATGCTTGCCAATTTCATACAAACTCCCCTCTAATACGTAATATCCTTCTTCGGTCACCGCCGCTTTTTCCAGCATCTGCGCGCTGCACTCAACACCTGCTTCCTTTCCGGAACCATATTCCGCAACATCCGCACAACCCACTATAAAGCAGGCAAGCAGACTGCAGACGAAAAACAGTTTCTTATTCTTTTTCATAATCCTCTCCTCATAAACACACAAAATCCAAAATTCCTTTATAAAAATACTATAAAACAGCTAAAAAAGCAATAGCCTGTACCATAAATGTGATTACTAAAATAACAAAAGAGAAGCATATCACCAACTCAATATGCTTCTCTTTCTATTGATTATTTTGCTCTGGGCGCCTCATGATTATTCGGTCCAAAATGTTTTAAAATCACAATCGGTTCTGTGTTGCTGTGATTTACAATCTTTATTCCTTTTTTGGCTGCATCTTCGCTCACGAAATACTCATCCGCGGAGGTCTGACCATATCTTAAAATTTGCGCCGACTCCGCATCCTTAAATATACCGAACTCCCCATGTCCTTGGACAAAAATGCATCCATAGCATGCTGGATCTTTTACTATGACCGTCTGCCCCGGCTTTATCGTCAATTCCTTTGCACAGAAATAATCATTTCCATAACTGATCCACTTTTCTGAAAATCCCGCTTCCTCCCTTGCCATTACTGGCGGGCGGAAATATGTTTCACGGAAGTTGGGATCTATATTTTTATCCCAATCAAGCATTGTCATAATATAATCAAGGTCATGTTTTTTCTCTTCCGGCACTTGCTGTACCAAAGACTCATATGCATTCACTTCTCCTGCTGTTACATTTTCAAAAATTGCATTTACATCACTATTCCACTGTGGCTCATACGTAAGATAAGAACCCGGAGCATGAATTACCCCTGCGGGAACATACCACCCTGTACCAAGTTTTAATCGATATGCTTTGGACAGCTCTGTAATCCTGTTATCACAAACTTCAAAATTCTCAAGGCATTTTTTTACATCTTCCTTTGTCACACCACAATCAAATCCAAAAAAGGTATATGGAAACTCGCCTTCATAAGAATTTAACTGTGGTGGAAAATAGTACGATTCCGGTTTTGCTTTCCTTCCTACATTCGCTGCCGTTTCATGGGTCAAATGTACATGATCAAAAAGCGGTGTGCCAAAATCAAAAAACTTAGAATACATTGGCCATGTTCCATATTTTTCAATCAGCTCACTGCCAATAATATCTTTGCCAAGTGTATCAATAAAATCCTTTAACAGAATTTTCCCATCCATACCCTCTCCAGTCTGTACGTAGCTCATTCCCTCGTCTTCCGGTGCATCTTCATTTGCATAAGCAGGACAGATAGAGCTGAACCAGCGTTCTTTGATTTCACCTCTCGATACCCCCATCGCATAATAGTCGTCCGGATGAAGACGGAGCCGTCTCCCAGCTTTTCCCCATGCTCTCGGCACATAATTGGGAATAAGGCGCAGTACTCCTTCACCTCGATTAAACACTTCTTTGATTTTTTGTTCCTTGCTCATAATTGTCTCCTTCCTTGCATCAATTTTTGATGTCTTCTTTTTCTAAGAATAGCACTATCTCCTTTTTGCCCACCACCACTCCTATTTCCAGCTCATTTTCCGTACTTTCTCCAGGGGAAAGCACTTTTATCAATCCCTTTTCTCTGTGATACCTGCGTCCTCGGGGAATGCAATTCCCTGCTTCAAGTCCCACAACATAATCCGAATCACCCATCATCTTCCATTCCGTTAAATATGGCAGGGTATTTGCTGTGTACCTGACATATGCCATTGCTTCTATGTTGTCATTCACTACCGCTGCGAATCCTTTCTCATTGAGAGCTTTTGTTTGATGAAAATAGAGCTCTTCCTCAATTCCATTGACCGGATCTGTAATCTTATATGCATCTGCCATATTTTCAATAGAAACTTTCGTATCCGCAAATTTCTTCTTACTGCGGATAATAATTTTAGCATCCTTATCTACTATGGGATATCCAAAATTGATATGGTACATGACCATGTAAGGTCTTTCCACAAAATCTTCATTTGTGATGATATCCTTCATTACAAAGCAATTTCCTCCCAGTTTTCCTGTTACTGTCCTGTGAAGTGAAAAATTCTCTCCACGCAATTGCGCTTCTGTCGTCATTCCGGATACTTCCATCACAAATGTATCCTTGTCCCATCTTTCATTGATACAGACATTTCCTGCACATTGATTGCTGATTCTTCCATGAAGACCAAACGTCTGCTGTCCCAGCCCTTCCGTAAAATCCTCACAGTAGTCTCCCACATTCCCTAAACCGCAAGTGGAAAGCATTCCTCCCGGAAAACATTGCAGCCATTGATCCTTGACGCCGGTAAAATAAGACGGCGCTGAAATTCCAGCCTTTGAAATATACGAAATCGGCATGCCCTCAAATCCACACCAACCTATATCCATTCCTCTTCCCGGCATAACTGTATACACAAACCCCGTTCCAGTCCTTACATCTACACATTCGATACCAGCGCCACGTCCGTCTGCAAGATAATACCTTTTTGCTCCGGCAATTTGTGATATATTTCCCACTCTTTTTAATATTTCTTCCTTTTTTTCCGGTAACTTGTATCTCATACTATTTCTTTTCCCCCGTATATATAGTGCATTGCTTTTCTCATTCTCAAGTAACATTCATACTTCTTTTCATAACATTCTTTTAAACTCTCATCGGGCATGTACCTTTTTTTGATTTCAATCTTATTATTAATGATTTCCTGAAGCTTGTCTGTTTTGTCACTCCTTGCAGCGAGAAATGAAATTCCATATACAGCGCCTGCACTTCCATTTAATTTTTCGATTTTAGTTCCAAGAATATTCGACAGCATCTGCATCCATAAACTATTTTCAGAACCTCCTCCTACTACTTGAAGCACTTCGCTCACTTCTGTCACAGCATTCATTCTTTCAACTAACTCTCTTATGGAGAAGCAGATTCCCTCCAGAACTGCATAATGCAAAGATTTCTTGTCAGTCTTTATATCAATTCCAGCAAACATCCCCCTTAAATCTGGATCAGAATATAAGGTCTTATCTCCCATCAGATGTGGATAAAATAAAACCTTTTCCCTTGCTTTATCACGAATGTCTATTTCTGATTCCAAATCCATGCTCATATTAAGGTTTCCAAATTGCTGGTTCCACCAGTCATATGTATTTCCGCAAGATTGAATCGCTCCCTGCTCTAAAAGACCGCATTCATTTTTATAAAATGCAAATAATATTTTTTTCCCAATATAATAGTCCTGCTCACCAGAAAATATCCTGGTAAAAACCCCTGATGTTCCAAGAGAAAACACTGGGTGCTTACTCCAGTAGCTCCCCGTCGAAATCACTGTTGCAGGATTGTCTCCCGTTCCAACTATCACCTCTATACTTTTAGGAAGCAGCAGCTTACGCTGAAACTCCTCTGACAATCTCCCAGCCAATTCTGCACTACCGCATACGTCAGGAAAGCAATCAGCATCAAGACCAACATACTTGCATATCTGTGAAGACCAGCATTTTTGAGTCAAAGAATATAACGCAGAAGTAGATGCATTGCAATAGTCTGTGCATCTTTTTCCCGTCAAACGATAAACGAGATAATCCCAGCCAATTTGAAAGCCTCTGATTGCGCCAAATACCTCTGGTTCATTGTTTTTGATCCATACTAAATTTGCAAGCGGGCTTCCTGTAGAAATAATTTTTGAAAGATACGCTCCATCATCAAATGCGCTTATATCCTTCTTTATAGATGGAATCATTTCCTTCGTCCTAAGGTCGTTCCACATGATTGCAGACCGTATTGCCTTTCCGTTTTCTCCAAGCAGTACCAATGTATGCATTTGCCCTGTAACACCGATTCTTTTAATTCTATCTCGGTCAATGCCTTGAAACAGCCTCTCCGCGGCAGTTACAAAAGCACTTACCCAAATCTCAGGATCAATTTCCAGCCAGCCCACCTGAGGACTATCCAGTATGTATTTTTCAGAATCCTGCTTTAAAATCTGACAATCATCATTTATCAATATAAGTTTCAGTGATGATGTTCCCACATCAACTCCAAGGTATAAATCTTTTTTTTTCATAGTATACCCCTTTGTTTTATCTTTCATTAATCATAGTCACCAATTTACAAACTGCCTCTGCAATATTGTCTACCGCCATCATACTTAAACTAATTACGTCATGGGCATTATGATTTTTTTCATATTCTTTGCCAAATGTAGTTATAAATTCTTTTCTTAAAACAGAGCCGTAATTAATTTTAAGTAATCCGTATTTCTTTGCTTCCCAAATCACTTCGCTTGCAATCCCTGAACCGCCATGGAGTACAAGTGGCACTGGCGACACTTTGTTTATCTCTCTAAGGAGCGGCATATCAATATGAGGATTCAGGCAAAGCCCATGTACATTCCCAATTGAGACCGCCAACAGGTCACATCCTGTCTTTTCTGCAAAATCATTTACCATTTGAGGATCCGTCTTACAATTTTCTTCATTAACAATATCTTCTTCTTTCCCTTGTATCGACCCTAACTCTACCTCCACAGGTACTCCATATAAATGACAGTACTCCGCCGCTTTTCTACTCTCCCTGACATTTTCTTCATATGGCAATGCAGAGTTATCAACCATAATGGACGTAAAACCGGCATCACAGCAGACCTTCACATCTTCAAATGACTTTCCATGATCTAAGTGCAGCGCAATCGGCACATCTACTTCTTTCACTGACTCTTTTGCAATTGCTGCAATCGTATGTGGATTTGACAGCCGTAAATTACTGGATGATATTTGAATGTAACCGGGCAGCCCCGCTTTTGCAAGTCCCTTTACAATCCCATACGTTGTTTCCAAATTTGTCGTATTAAATGCGGGAAGAATTAAGTGATACCTCTTTGCATAATCCATCAGATCATAACCATTAACAAGTTTCATGTCTTCCTCCTTTGACTTAAATAAAATATTCACCTATTGTATTTGCTATTTCAGCTACAGGTTTTGCAAAAAATTCTTCTCCCTTCAACTCCATCACCATTTTTTGATCTTTAAATACAATGATTCTACGCGATAATGAGATAATCTCGTTCATATCGGATGAAATTAAAACCACCGCTTTCTGCTCTACCTTTGCCAAGTTCCATATCAAATCGTGAATATATTCTTTCGCCCCGATATCTACCCCAACGGTTGGTTCATCAATAAATAAAATATCGCAATTTGCAGATAGCCACTTTGCAATACTGACTTTCTGCTGATTTCCCCCAGAAAGACTTCCAACATTTGTAGTAAGCTTAGGCGTCTTAATTTCAAGCGTTTCCTTGTAATCCTGTGCATTCTGCGTTTCCTTTTTAAGGCTGATAAGCGGAATTCCTTTATGAATACTGAAATTTCCCAATGAGTTCATGCATATGTTCATTGTAATTGTGTTATCAAGAAACAATCCTTCTTCTTTTCTGTTTTCTGTCACATAACCAATTCTGTATTTATTAAGACTTTTAGAAAGGCTTGATAAATCTGCTTTCTTACCAAAAACTTCAATATCTCCTGAATCTTTTTTATCGACGCCTATTACTGCCCTGACAAATTCCGTTCTTCCAGACCCAACAAGACCATAAAAGCCAAGAATTTCACCCTTGCGGACCTCAAATCCAAGGTTCTCCAGACCATACTTACGAGAAGAAATTCCACTTACTTTAAGAGCAACTTCATGATTCTGCGCATCTAATCTTCCCTTGTAGGATAAAAGAGATTCTCTCCCTATCATCATCTTGACTATTTTATTTTTATCAACATTTTTCACATCTTCTGTTCCAACCAGTCTGCCATCTCGGAAAACCGTAATTTTATCACATATTTCCTGCACTTCTTCAATCTTATGTGAAACAAAAATAAGCGTTTTGTTTTGTTCCTTTAATTTCCTCATAATAGAAAATAAAACTTCTGATTCATATTGCGTCAGACTGGAAGTCGGTTCATCAAGCATCAATACCTGTGTTTCAGAACTGAGTGCTTTTGCAATCTGAATCAACTGCTTATGCGCTGCGCTTAAATGCCTGACAGGCGTTTCAGGATCCAGTTTTAATTCCACCATATCCATATATTTCCTGGCAACTTCATTTACCTTTTTCCAGTTGACAAAACCGCCCTTTGAAAATCTTTTAAGTTTATCAAGACATATATTTTCCGCAATACTGCTATTTGAGATTAAATTGATTTCCTGATTCACAATTCCAATATGATGATTAAGCGCATCCTCATAGCCATTTAGTTTGGTCTTTTCACCGTTTAAAAAAATATCTCCTTCATCTGCCTGATAAATTCCGCATATAATTTTCATTAACGTACTTTTTCCTGCCCCATTTTCACCACAAATTGCATGAATTTCCCCTTTATTGAAACTTACGGAAATATTCTGAAGTGCTTTGACTCCTGGAAAGCTTTTTGAAATATTTCGTAATTCAAGCATCTCGTCTCCTCCTATACCAGATATTTTATGTGGTCTTCCGGAGCTTTAAGGCTCCGGAAGATAATCATAAATATAAAGTAAAACTTGCTTTATTCTTTAGAATGAAATAGACCAGCCGTTAAGGCTGCTTGAACCACTTTGTCTCAAGAGAAGCAATCAGCTCTGTTGCTGCCGCCTCAATATCAGATTGCCATGTATCCACATTATTTTCATCGATAAAAATATATCCTGTGTCAATAAACTGTCCATCTGTTACCGGAACCCATCCATCATCCAGCATGCATAAAGAAAGTGCTGAAACATATCCCATTGCCCATCCATTTTGTGCAACCGTATAATCAATTTGTCCCTTTTTAATACCCGCAAGAACTTCTTCTGCCTGATCCATGGTCGCACAGTAAATATGATTTGCATCCGGATTAGAACCATAGTAATCTGCAAGCGCATTTGCAACGCCTTTAGAAGCTGTACCAGCACAGCAGATCATTCCTGTCGCATCCGGATTAGACGCAATCGCATCGGTTACCTTCTCATAACCTTCGTCAACTGTCGTAATGTCTGCAACCGTCTGACAGATTGTTATTCCAGGATATTCTGCAACAGCCTTCTCTACCGCTTCCTGCCTGATTTTTGTATTCACGTCATTCAGATTCTCCAAAACATGAATAATCTTTCCTTCGCCTCCCATACGCTCACATAGTTCCTTTGCTGACGCATACGCATTTACCGAATTGTCAGATGAGAACATCGCTTCACACTGTGCCGGGTCATCCACCTTATTACAGTAATTAATAACATGGCATCCATTATCCCGAAGTTCCTTGTACAAGGAATTTGCTCCAGAAGAATCTGCACTTAAAATCATAAAAAGGTCATATCCGGAAGCAGCCATAGCTTCAACAGATTGATTCTCGATATCCTGTGTCCAATCCGTCCCTACCATCCACTCAACATCCACACCATATTGCGCTTCAAAAGCCTCAATTCCTTCAAGACAATAACTGTCAAAAAAGGTATCCGGAGCGGGCCAATAACAAAAAACCTTATACTCAGAAGGCGCTTTCTGCATAACATACTCATTGCCCGACGCCGCTGCCTGTGTATCCACGTTTACCACTGCCCCCTTGTCTTCCTCGTTTCCTGATTCCTCCACGGTCTCGTTCGATACAGTATCTGTGTCTTCTTCTTTCTCTGCATCTCCTGCCGCACCAGAAGAACACGCCATCATACTGAGTGTCATAATCATAACTAATAATAATGCTGCTACCTTTTTCATTTTCCTCATTTTTTACCCTCCGCTTTTTTGTTTTGATGCAAGTTTTACTAATCTATATGTAACTAATGATTACTCCCACACAAAGTATCTTCATTAGTTAACTCACAAAAATCACTTCATTTTTGCTATCAGCCTTGTTCTAACACTTTCTACTGATACGGCAATCAGAATAATAGCGCCCAAGAAAGCTTGTTCATAATAAATATCCACTTTCATCATAGTAAGGCCGTTTCTGATCATGGTTAAAATCCATGCTCCGCAGAAAAAGCCTACCCCTGTAAAATTGCCTCCGTTAAGGCTGATGCCTCCAATCGCACATACCGCAAAGGAATACAGCATCCAATCAGACCCGGTTGAAGATACTGCTGTCCCGGTTCTTGAAGCCCAGAGAATGGCTGCCAATGACGCAAGACCACAGGAAAGTGCATTGCATATGATTTTTACCATATCGACTTTAATTCCAGAAAGCGCTGCCGCCGCTTCATTCCCTCCTGTAGCAAGTATATTGCGCCCAAATCTCATTCTGCTGAAGAAAACAGCCAGAATAAGAACAAAAATAATCATCAGGATAAACAACGCAGATGTTTTTCCCACATGCGCCCTGCCCAGACTTGTCAGGTTTTCTGGCAGCGTATAAGGATAACCATGAGAAATTCCAACTGCAAGACCGTCAAAAATAAATGACATTGCCAGTGTAATAATAAATCCTGACAACTTTAGTTTAACAACTAAAATACCGTTGATTACGCCACACAATAGTCCTACACATACGGTAATAAAGACTGCTAATATCGTATTCATTCCCATATCTTGTAACAAAATACCAAGTATAACGGAACTGAGCGCTCCTACAGCTCCCACAGCAAGATTCATACCTCCAATTACAGCCACCATAAGCTGGGCTCCTGCAATAAAAGCATATAATGTTGCCGTCCTTGATAAGTTGAAAAGATTATATGATGAAAGGAAAGAATCCGTCGTCACCGAAAATACCACGACTAATAAAATGCTTGCAACAATTGCACTTGACCAACTCTGTAGAAAAAATCTTTTCAATACATCAACGAAATTAATTTTTTTGTTCTTCATATTACCCTCCTTCTAAAAGCACCTTAATATTTAATTTTCTTCATGCATTTTTTCATATAAAATTTTAAACTTTACAAATTTATCATTGTAATAGTCAACCATTTTTTTATCTGGCTTGTACACTTTTTGATATTTGACCATTTTTTCAATTTTATTTT
>ERZ808040.439-NODE-439-length-36600-cov-6.064836_pt1 | contig 36600 bp, 36 predicted proteins | sample MGYA00380191_ERZ808040 | MGnify/ENA primary metagenome ERZ808040 (study PRJEB31490, sample SAMN06133395) | mouse gut metagenome | isolation source: J6 | host: mice | place: China: Chengdu | collected 2015-05 ...
ATCGCGTGTCATCGCAGTAAACTGCTCTGACATGGAGGATTAGTGTGAAAAATCACACTGATGTGCTGATTTTCACAAACAGATTTGCGCCGAAGCGTCACAAATTTGTTTGATGGCAGACGCAAATTTGATATTTGCGTCGCCCCGTCGCGTAAACGCTCCGGAATGGGGATTAGTATAAAAGATAATGGCTGTTTTGCAAAAATATGCGAAGCTGCCATGTCGGCCATAACAGGTAATATTATGGCGGGACTGTTTACTTGAAAGGAACTGTCATGGACGAGCGTCAATGGATCAATGCCATTCAGAAGGGAGATAAACGGTATCTGAAGGATATTGTCGAAAAATATTACGATGATATCTTCCGTTTCTGCGCCTTTCAGTCGGGCAGCAGAGAGGACGCCTATGACCTGGCACAGGAAACTTTTCTGCGGTTTATTCGGTATGTGGAAGGCTATCATTACCGCAATCTGAAGGGGTATCTGCTGACCATTGCCATGAACCTGTGCAGGGACTATTTGGTGGAAAAAGCCAGGCGCGGGGAGAGGGAGGTGAGCTATGACCGGAAATTAGACCGAGATAATTCGTCGGAAAGGGATTCTATGTGGGCAGTCTGCCAATCCCCGGAAACATATTTGGGGAGATCGGAAAAGTCTCCCGAATCAGAATTTATGGAAAAGGATGTACATGACCGCTTGATGGAAATGTTGTCCCGCCTCCCGCAAATGCAGAGAGAATCACTGATCCTCCATTATCTGTACGACATGAAATACCGGGAGATTGCGAAGCTTACAGGAGTCACTGTTTCAACGGTGAAATCCCGTATAAACCAGGGAACGGAAAAATTGAGAGGGTCAATCAAAAGAGAAGATTTCTTTGAGAATTAGAACCTCTGAAGTGTTTTACCATGGGAGCCAGTGTGGAAAGACATTGTTGTTAAATAGGGCAGGGAAGCCTTGTCCGGGAACGGGGTGCAAATGGAACAAAATAAAGAAGTGCAGGAAAACAAATTGGAAAAACAAAAGATCAGCAGGAATAAGACTTTGGGACAAATGACGTACGAAGAAATATGTGAGGAAACTCTGCCGGAAGAGGGTGATATCTGGAAAGCGGCATCCCAGTTAAGGCCGGATCCTCATAAAAAACAAGAATCTCTTTTGCATATCCTTAGCAGCATTGATTCAAAGGATATTTACAGTGCTCCGCCCTTCAGTGAATTGCTGCTGATCCAGCTGCAATATCTCTCCCCGGTATTTTGGATACTTCAGGGGGGAATGCTTTTGGGCCTGATGCTGTTTTTATTCCGGCTTCCGTCCAAGGGAGGGGAATTGACGGATTACCTGTGGTGGAGTTCCGTTGCCGCGGCATGGCTGGGCGTATTGTCCAACGGCCTGTTGGGCAGGCATTTTTCCAGCGGAATGGCGGAACTGGAGCAAAGCTGTTATATTAATTTGACCCAAATGTGGACAATACGGATGATCTTGGTCACCGGTGTGGATATCTTTGTCCTTACCGTATTCAGCGGTGGCATTGCATTGCGCACGGATACCTTTTTCGGAAGGGTTGCGGTGTACCTGCTTGTCCCTTTTATACTGTCCAATGCCTGCTGCCTGCTGGGAGCAAGCGCCATCCGGGGCGGTAAGGGGAAGTATATCCTGGCGGCTCTGGCAGTGCTGACGGCGTTGGTTGCTGCGGCGCCCTCCTTTTTACCAAAGGTATATACAGCCGCCTACTTGTGGGTATGGTTTGGAGTGTTGTTGTTAGGGACATTGATTTTTGCGGGGCAAATCAGGATCTGCTATAGCAGAATGATAAGAGGTGAAATGGTATGCTGGAATTAAAGCTTGAAAAGGTTTCTAAGGTATATGGCAGTAAGAGGGCAGTGGATGGGATTGACTGTTCCCTGTCCTATGGGGTGTACGGCCTGCTGGGGGCAAACGGGGCCGGAAAGACTACCCTTCTGCGCATGATATGCGGTATTTTGGAAGCCACGGAAGGAAGGATCACTTGTGAAGGAATGGAAATCAGGAAAATGGGGGCCCGGTATCGCAGTCTGCTGGGATATCTGCCGCAAAACTTCGGCTATTACCCGGAGTTTACGGCCAGGAAGTTTCTCCTGTACCTTGCGGCCTTGAAAGCCATTCCCAGGGAAGAGGCCAGTGAAAAGGTGGAGGAATTGTTGCAGTTGGTGGATTTGGAACAGGTAAAGGATAAAAAGATCAAAACCTTTTCGGGGGGAATGGTCCGCAGGCTGGGGATTGCACAGGCGTTGCTGGGGGATTCTGAGATTCTGATTTTGGACGAACCTACGGCGGGCCTGGATCCAAAAGAGAGGATAAGGTTCCGCAACATTATCAGCGCCCTTTCCAAGGAACGGATCATCATATTATCCACCCACATTGTGTCAGATGTAGAGTACATCGCGGATAAAATACTATTGATGAAGGACGGCAGGCTGTTGTCTGCAGGCGATATCGGGCAGATGCTCGAACAGGTCAGAGGAAAAGTCTGGGAATGCTGTGTCAGGCCGGAGGAGGCGGAAAGCTACCAGGCAAAGTTTTCTGTCAGCAATCTTCGTAATACGGAACAAGGGGTAAAGCTGCGGATTGTGTCAAATGTATGTCCTCTTCCGGAAGCCGTGCCTGCGGATCCTGACCTGGAGGATGTATACCTGTATTATTTCAGGGAGGTGGGAAAATCATGATGAAACAAGAAATATACCGAATACTTTGCCGTAAGATTCTGTGGCTTGCAGTCCTTGTGGCAACCGCGTTTTCCCTTTATTACGGATTGACCTCTCTCTGGCAGGATATGGCGATTCACGACGGGGAGATATATCGGGGTTGGGAATGCAATAATTATAACAGGAGGATAACAAAGGAATTTGCCGGTCCGCTGACGGAAGAAACCATACGGGAAATCTGGGAGAAGTATGGGGAACCGGTGAATAATTACGGCTATAGTAATAGATATGAAGATCTGGTACAGTCTGCAGGGCAGGAAGGCTATGATAATTACTGTAATACTTTTGTGGCCCGGAAATTTGCCGAGAAAATAGAAAAGGAAGACGGCACGGTTTCATTTATACTGCCGGAGGACCTGTCAGGAAGCCGTTACCTGAACGGAAGTTATACTTTTGGCTATGCAGGAGGTTACTGGAGTTATTGGGACTGTTACCTAATAGCGTTTGTAATGGTATCTATTGTGGTGATTATTGGGGTTAGTCCGACCTTTTCTGAGGACTATGCTTTTCGGACGGCGGATATTATCCTGCCTACGGCCAAAGGGCGTTTTCGAGCCTGGTGGACGCGTACGGGGGCAAGCTTTCTCTTTGCTTCCGCCTATTATTGGTTTATGTCTGGGATCACTTTTGTACAGTGCTATTTGCTTTATGGCCCGGATGGACTGTCCGTAAGCTGCGGGTTGACCTACTTTCCATATTTTATGGGGCAGGACAGTGACCCGATTTGGAAAGCGCTTCTGATATTGCATTTGGGAGGATGGTTTTCCATACTGGCGTTGGTTTTGCAGATACAGGCCATATCGTCGGGATGTAAGTCCAGCTTTGGGTCTTTGCTGTGGTCGCTGGCGGCTTTCCTGGGTCCCATCGCCGTGATCAGGGTGGTTCTGGATAATCTGCCTTATTCTGGGTTGGTCAGGTGGTTGAAATATTTTGGATACAGTATGCCCTTTTCCTTCGCTGGGATGTATCTGCAGGCTCCGCCCTCAGGGAAACAGATCGTTGTTACACTGGCTTTGGCCACGGTTGCACTGACAGGGGTACTTGGAGCTAAGGGATGGTGCAGGCATCAGGTGAAAAATTAGGGAAACGCTTCAGCGTTTCCCCAATTCCTCCCAGTCTTCTCCGTAATAGGCTAATAATAATTTTAATCTATTGTATTTTATATTTTTGTGTGCCTTCAATTCCATGTAAAATCTACCCTTTATACCCTATTTCACACATTACTTTGGCAGAGAATTTCGTAATTATTGCAACGTCCGCTCTATTCGGACATCCGATCTTGGAAACGTAAAATAACATTTTGACAGGTTCAAAAAACAAATGGATGTGGTAATCCATTTGTTTTTTTGTATAATAGAATCATAAGAATGCAAAGTATCGCAGGATACGGATTGGAGAAGGTATGAAGGAGATTATTTTGAAGAAGTTCGCGGAAGTGTTTGGGGATGCGGAGGGAGCCAAAGCGTATTTTGCGCCGGGGCGTGTGAACCTGATCGGTGAACATACCGACTACAACGGAGGCCATGTGTTTCCCTGTGCCCTGACCATCGGTACATATGGTGTAGCAAGGAAGAGGGCAGACAATAAGCTACGGTTTTTTTCCATGAATTTTGAGCGGCTGGGTGTAATAGAGTCTTCCCTGGAGGAGCTTGTCCCTTCGGAAAAAGCGGGATGGACAAATTACCCAAAGGGGGTGATATGGGCATTTGGGGAGAAGGGCATGGAAGTTCCCTGTGGTATGGATTTGTTGCTGAACGGAAATATTCCCAACGGTTCAGGCCTGTCTTCTTCAGCTTCCGTTGAAGTCCTGACAGGGCATATTCTGAGGGATTTCTTTGGATTTGAGGTGTCCAATCAGGATCTGGCGCTGATCGGACAATATTCAGAGAACAATTTTAATAAGGTAAACTGCGGTATTATGGATCAGTTTGCCATCGCTATGGGCAGGGAAGATCATGCGATTTTCCTGGATACGGCAGACCTTTCCTATGAATATGCGCCTATTGCCCTAAAGGGCGCGAAGATTGTCATTGCCTGCAGCAACAAAAAGCGCGGACTGGGAGATTCCAAGTACAATGAACGCCGCAGCCAGTGTGAGACGGCTCTGGCGGAGTTAAAGCAGGTGATAGACATCCAATCTCTGGGGGATTTGGATGAAGATACATTCGAGAAGCATAAATCGGCTATAAAGGATGAAGTGCGCGTCAGGAGGGCAAAGCATGCCGTATATGAGAACCGCCGCACCATCCGTGCCGTGGAAGCATTAAAGGCGAATGATGTGGAACAGTTCGGGCAGTTGATGAATGCCTCCCATGTATCTCTCCGGGATGACTATGAAGTCACCGGGACCGAGCTGGATACCCTGGTGGAGGAAGCGTGGAAGATTGACGGCGTTATCGGTTCCCGCATGACAGGGGCAGGCTTTGGCGGCTGCACCGTCAGCATTGTGAAGGATGGGGCCATAGATGCTTTCATTGAAAAGGTGGGGAAGGCATATCAAGAGAAGATCGGATACGCCGCCGACTTCTACGTGGTGGAGATTGGGGATGGCCCCAGAACCCTTTAAAATTCCGCCCCCCCTTTTTCATTTGAGAGCAATCCGCATCAACAGAAAACAACTTATAGCTTTAACAGTTAAATTTAGCGGAAAATAGGAAATAAAAACGGAGAGAGGAGAAGATGCAGATATGATTCAGACAAATATCAGAAAATTAGTTGCCTATGGCGTCCGGACAGGACTGGTGCCTGAGGAGGATGTGACCTATACCACCAACAGGCTTTTAGAGCTGTTTGGCTTGGAGGAACTGGAGGAGACTCCCGAAGAGGTTTCCATGGCGGTGGAGGAGCTGGAGGGTGTGCTTTGCAGCATGTGTGATTATGCGGTGGCCCAGGGAATGATCGAGGATAGTATCGTATACCGGGATTTATTTGACACAAAAATCATGAGTATGCTGATGCCACGTCCCAGTGAAGTGATTCGTGAATTCCGGGAACTGTATGAAAATGTTTCCCCGGAAGCTGCCACGGATTATTACTATAAGCTTAGCCAGGACTCCGACTATATCCGCAGATACCGCATCTGCAAAGATAGGAAATGGGTGTCACCCACCAAATACGGGGATTTGGATATAACCATTAACCTTTCCAAGCCGGAAAAGGATCCCAAAGCTATAGCGGCGGCAAAGAACGCAAAACAGTCCGGGTATCCGAAGTGCCTGCTCTGCAGGGAAAATGAGGGATATGCGGGGCGTGCCAACCATCCTGCCAGACAGAACCACCGGATTATTCCCGTTACCATTAACGGCAGCCAGTGGGGATTCCAGTATTCGCCTTATGTATACTATAATGAACATTGTATTGTATTCAATTCTTTACATACACCCATGAAGATTGAGCATGCCACATTTTGCAAGCTATTTGATTTTGTAAAGCAGTTTCCTCATTACTTTGTGGGATCCAATGCAGATTTGCCGATTGTAGGGGGTTCTATTTTAAGCCATGACCATTTCCAGGGGGGACATTACGAATTTGCCATGGCAAAGGCTCCTGTGGAAAGGACTTTTACCGTAAAAGGATTTGAGGATGTGGCAGCAGGAGTGGTGAACTGGCCCATGTCGGTGATCCGTTTAAGCGGTAAGGATACAGACCGTATCATTGCCCTGGCGGATGTGATTCTGGAAAAGTGGAGGGGTTATACGGACGAGTCGGCATTTATCTATGCAGAGACGGAGGGCGAGCCTCATAATACAATCACACCCATTGCAAGAAAACGGGGAGAGAACTTCGAGCTGGATCTGGTACTCAGGAACAACATAACTACTAAAGAGCATTCCCTGGGCGTATACCACCCTCATGCAAAACTGCATCATATCAAGAAAGAGAATATCGGCCTTATCGAGGTTATGGGCCTGGCAGTGCTTCCTGCCCGGCTGAAAGGAGAAATGGCAAAGCTGAAAGAAGCCATTCTTGCAGGAACGGATCTGCAGGCGGACGAGGATCTTGCAAAACATGCCGATTGGGTGAAAGAATTTTCTCCTAAATATGAGAAAATAGATGCCCTTAATATCGACGGCATTATTGAGAAGGAAATCGGACTGGTATTCATGGAAGTATTGGAGGATGCCGGAGTCTACAAGAGGACGGAGGAAGGACAGAAGGCATTTGGCCGGTTTTTGGAAAGTTTATAAGTATGAGAAAGCAAGCTTTACGCATTTAAAATCGGGGGAAAAGAATGCCCACAAAAGTGAAATTGTTTTTATTGCTCATTGGCCTGCTGGTTTTATCCGGCTGTCAGGATAATAGTGATTTTTCAACGGATATCGTTGTCAATGAAGGAAGCAGCAAGGAATCAGCGGAAACGGAAGAAAGTGTAATGGCTGAATCCGTCCCGGATCCGCCAAAACCATCGGAAGTTCCCGTAAATTCCGAAGAAGAGGATATCCGCTATCACAGAGTAGACGATATTGACATATCTTTGTCCACTCACCGCTGCCAATCCGATGGGGAAAATTTATATCTCGTCTATGGGTCGGCCGGAGAACCGGATTTGTATGTCATGCCTATAGGCGCTGATGAACACATGCGGGCCAATATAGATAATCCGGAGGGAATGGTGGTCTGCCATATTGCCATAGACATATATGGAAAGAAACATATACTTGTGGCAGGAAATGATTATGAAGAGTGGTATATCTGGCGCCTTAATGATAGTAACCAAGTAGAGGAAGCGGTTGATGTTTCTGACTATTTTGAAACCAAACAGATGGCACACTGGTTTTTGGTCGATAAGGAGGGTAATTATTACCTTCAATGGGTCCTCAGCAGGGACGGGATCATTGTTGACAGAGAAGGGGCGCTGAAGCATAGGTTTACGTTGGAATCACTTGAAACCCAATGGACATATGAGGCTGCGGTGGGGAAAGACGGTCTAATATATGTGATTTATAAGGATGATGACGCGAGGGTGAGGATTGGTGAGTTTGATGTGGAAAGCGGTTCTATCATAAAGGAGGACTCGCCGTTTTATTTTACAAGTGACGAGATTTTTGATGGGATGTCCCGCGGCACAGATACAAATATTTTACTGTTCAGCCGATACAGCGGTGTGTGGGCCTATGACCATGAACAAGGCATTCTCGAAAACAGGGTGCCGTTATCGGATATGGGCCTTACTCGTGAAGCGGAGTCTTTCCCTCTCACATTTTTGCCGGATGGCCGATTCGTTTTGCTGGAGGGAGGCAAAGATGGTCTCCATATTAAATACATACCGGCAGGAAAATAAGGAATACAGAGATAAATAGATATGTTTTAAGTGTGGGCGGAATGAAGAGCATGCAGGAAAGGAAAACAATTTGAAATTTTTACTGGCAGCCATCAACGCAAAATACATACATTCCAACCCTGCAATATACAGCCTGCGGGCTTATGCGGGAGAGGAACTGTGGCCGCATATTGAACTTGCAGAGTATACCATCAATCAGCCGATGCAGGAGATTCTGGCGGATATTTACCGCCGGAACCCCGATGTCATCGGCTTTTCCTGCTATATCTGGAACTGGCGTATGGTACAGGAATTGCTGGCGGAATTGCCCAAGGTTCTGCTGGATACGCAGATTTGGCTGGGGGGTCCGGAAGTTTCTTATGATGCGGATAAGCTTTTGGGCAGATTTCCCTATGTGAAAGGTATCATGGTTGGAGAGGGGGAGTCTGTTTTTCGGAAATTGATGGAATATTATACATATCAGGGAAAAGAACCTTTTTACCTGAAGGATGTGCCCGGACTCTGTCTCAGGAGCGGTTACACCCGGCCCCAGCAGTTGACGGATTTGAGTACGATTCCTTTTTTATATAAGGATCTGAAACCTTTTGCCAATAGGATCCTATATTATGAGACAAGCAGGGGTTGTCCTTACAGGTGCAGTTATTGCCTTTCATCCATTGACAAGACGGTCCGTTTCCGTGATATCAGTGTAGTAAAGAAGGAGCTGCAGTTTTTCCTGGATCATCAGGTGAAGCAGGTGAAATTCGTAGACCGTACTTTTAACTGCAGGCATGATCACACCATGGAAATATGGCAGTATATCCAGGAACATGACAATGGCGTCACTAATTTCCACTTTGAGATAGCCGCAGATATCCTTAGGGAAGACGAGATTGCTCTGCTGAATAAGCTGCGGCCCGGACTGGCACAGCTGGAAATCGGAGTACAGACGACAAATCCCGATACATTGCGGGCAATCTGCCGCAGTATGGATCTCGGCCGGCTGGAGTCCAATGTGGCGGCGGTACATGCAGGGAAGAATATCCATTTGCATTTGGATCTGATCGCAGGCCTGCCTTTTGAGGACTATACAAGCTTCGGGCATTCTTTTAACAGGGTATACCGGATGAGGCCGGAACAGCTGCAGCTGGGGTTCCTAAAGGTGCTGAAAGGTTCCCTGATGCATGAGAAGGCGGAGGAATACGGCATTTTTTACATGGACACCCCGCCCTATGAGGTTCTGTACACGAGGTGGCTGCTCTATGAGGATGTGCTGCGGCTCAAGGGCATTGAGGAAATGGTGGAGCTGTATTATAACAGCAACCAGTTTACCCATACCCTGCCTGTGCTGGAAACCGCATTTACGGATCCCTTCGCTATGTTTGAAGCTTTGGCGGAATTCTACAGGGAGAGGGGATATTTTGTGAATAGTCCGGCAAGGGTTTACCGATATCAGGCCCTGCTGGATTTTGCCTGCCGGTATGACGGAGGCAGAGAGCCGCTCTACAGGGAGCTTCTGATTTATGACATGTATCTGCGGGAGAACCTGAAAAGCAGGCCGGATTTTGCCAGAGATCCCGTGCCCTATAAGGACCGGATCAGGGAAATGCTACGGAAAGAGGGCCGGCAAAGGAACCTGACCCATATAGAGCCTTTTGTATACCCGGTGTGGGATGCGGAGAGAGTAAAGGCTGGGGAAAAGAATAGGGAGGAAGTGTTTGTGCTCTTCGATTATACGGTGCGCAGTCCCCTTACCCATGAGGCGGCCGTGGAATGCAAAAACGGATAGAAAGCCGGTTCCATGTACTTTATGAATACATACAATATATAAATCGGTTATATTTATAATGCAAACAGCATAAAATGTCTCTGGATGGAGTTAAGGAAGGGTTGGCTGTTTTCCGCCCTCAGATATCGGGATACGTTTCTTTCAAACGGTTTATGATGATATTGCGGTTGGAAGAGTGGAGTCCGTTTGCCGTATCCTTTAACCACTGGATCCTGTCGCTCTCCCGCCGGGAGACATAGTAATCCGCCAGCTGGTAGTAGGTGCGGCTGATATCGGTGCGGGTGGTTATGGCAAATTCCATGAGGACGGCAGCTTCATTTACATAACCTGCAGCTATCAGAATATCTGCCCACTTCTGCAGCGTGCGGACAAGAAGGGTGTAATTCTGGTCGTACTCTGTCAGTACGGTAATATTGGCTGTGCCGTATTCCAGTTTCAGGTCAGTGTTGGAATAGCCGGTGAGATTTACAATCTTTTGGGAAGTCAGGTGTTCTATGATACCGATGCAGTCCATTACCTCCACATCTTCCTGCAGAATATGGGTGGGAAATGATTCCAGGGGGATGCTGATGTAATCCAGGTTGTCCAAGGACTTCCTGCGGACGGAATTTGCCTGCCGCTCCCTTTCCCAGAAGCTTTTTTCGTTATTTTGCTGGAGCTTGCTCTGCCGCTTGATGCGGACGGAGAGAAAGATAATAAACGCAATTAAACTTGCACAAAACGCTAAATTCATATATAATATCCTTTCAGAGTTTTATTATATTCAAGGAGAGAAAAAATGTTACGCTTCAATAATAAAAAGACCCAGCAGCGAGTGTCAGCGGTAATTGTTATTATACTGGTGCTTGCAATGGTCATTCCCACTTTAACATATTTTTTAGGTTAATTCAATGTGGGGGAAGGACTAAATCGAACAGTGAAACCCCTGCATCCATAAAAGCGGCTGCTGATTGTGGTGCAAATTGTTGAAAGGCATGGTTGATTATATGGCTATATTTTTGAAGAAAATATCTGAGAGATTGTGGATTGCGGCACTGGCTGCAGTTATGGCGCTTTCTTTTGGTATGACTGTCCAGGCCGCGGAAAGCAGTACCATTAAACCCGGTATCTTTGCCGGGGATATCGAACTGTCGGGCATGAGCGCCGACCAGGCGGAAGCGGCTTTGAACACATACATAGAGGGTTTAAAGGAGGCGGAGATCACGCTGCTTGCGGGCGGCAACCATCCAGTGGTGGTGACGGCAGGCGATCTGGGGATCCGGTGGAGTAATCCCGAGCTGATAAATGAGGCCCTGGAAGTAGGAACCCACGGGAACGTGATAGAGCGTTACAAGATCTTAATGGATCTGGAACATGAAAATCTGATATACCCTATTAAACTTGATTTTGACTTACAGGCCATTAATGACATACTCACAAACGAGTGCGTGAAGTATGACGTAAAGGCAGTAAATACAGGGTTGAAACGTGAAAACGGAGAATTTCAAATAATAGAAGGCCAGACGGGGTATTCCCTGGATGTGGAGACATCCATTGACCTGATCTATGACTATCTGACCATGGAATGGGATCATGAACCATGCCAGATCGCGTTGGATGTCACAGTGGAGGAACCTAAGGGCAGCGAGGAGGAATTGGCGCAGGTTACCGACGTGCTTGGAACGTTTTCCACTTCTTATAAGACATCCGGTTCTTCGAGAAGCGCCAATGTGGAGAACGGCTGCAATTTAATCAATGGGGTTACGCTGTATCCCGGGGAAGAGTTTTCCACTTATGAGGCAGTTGCGCCATTTTCCGAGGCAAACGGTTATTATATGGCAGGCTCCTATATCAACGGTAGAGTGGTAGACAGCCTTGGAGGAGGGATCTGCCAGGTATCCACCACATTGTACAATGCCGTCCTGCTCTCCGAGCTGGAAGTTACGGAGAGGCATAACCATTCCATGATAGTGACTTACGTAAATCCTTCTGCCGACGCGGCTATTGCGGAAAGCTCGGGCAAAGATTTCAGGTTTGTCAACAACCTGGAGTACCCTATTTATATTGAAGGATATACCGAGAATAAGAGGATTACCTTTAATATATACGGGAAAGAAACACGGGATCCCGGCCATGTAGTAACCTATGAAAGCGAAGTGCTGGAAGTGATCAACCCGCCGTCAGATAATTTGATCGCGGACGCAGGCCAGCCTGTGGGATATGTAGTGGTGGCGGAAAGCGCCCATATCGGTTATAAGGCCAGGCTATGGAAGGTTGTCACGGAGAACGGTGTGGAAGTCAGCCGTGAGCAGGTCAACAGCAGCAGCTATAAGATGGTTCCCAGAAGCGCCATTGTTGGTGTAGCCACTGGTGATCCCCATGCCTATGAAGAGATTATGGCAGCTATCGGAACAGGAAATTTAGACCATGTGAGAAATGTGGCCGGAATATTGACTGCGCCGCCGCAATATGAAGATTCAGATGACGAATAAACAGCCGAAAGGAGTCCCCAATTGCTGGTAACGATGTTCATTTCGGCAGCTTATGATTGGATGTCTGCGCAGCCATATTTGCTGAATGGGAAGCAGTATGGGATGTACCGGATAGGAAAATAGAGTAATATTTAAGGGATAAGCATGAAAATCGGGAAAATTTCGGTGAATGTTTTAAAACGGTCTGTCCTCAGGCAGATCCATACAAAACGGGAAGATGTTGTCAATGGCGCAGGCATAGGGGAAGACTGCGCCATTTTCACGTTTCCCGGCGAGACTGTGACAACGTCCTGCGTGCAGGAAGCACCGCTGATTTGGCCGACCTGTGGGAAACTTTCCGGGGAGCAGAGATCCATTACTCATTTGATCCGGAAATGTGCCAACAATCTGGCAGCAAAAGGGGCGGAGCCAGTGGCTGTCCTGATTACTCTGCTGCTACCGGAAAGCCTGGAGGAGGCGGACCTGAAAAAGGTTATGGAGGAAGCGGACAAAGCCTGCGAGAACTTGCATATGCAGATAGCCGGGGGACAGACCCGGGTAACTGGGATGGTGAGCATGCCATACAGTGTTGTCACGGGAATCGGGAAAATGCCGTCGGAGACATACCGGAATCTAAAAGCTGCGGCGCCGGGACAGGATGTGGTAATCAGTAAATGGATCGGCCTGGAGGGAACTTCCTTTTTGGCAAGGAGATACAGGCAAAAGTTGTCGGAGCGTTATCCTGCCTGTCTTGTGGAAGAGGCGGCAGGGTTTGACAGATATTTGTCGGTGATACCGGAGGCCGCAGTCGCCGTGAAGTCCGGCGTGTGTGCCATGCATGATGTCTCCGAGGGAGGGATTTTCGGGGCCCTTTGGGAGCTTGCAGAAGGTGCAGGTGTCGGACTGACCATTGAACTGAAAAAGCTGCCCTTGCGCCAGGAGACGGTAGAGGTGTGCGAATGCTGTAACGTGAATCCCTACGAGTTGTTATCCGGCGGCTGTCTGCTGATGACAAGCGAAGACGGCCCCGGCCTGGTATCCGCCCTTAAGGCCCAGGGGATCCCTGCGGTAACGGTGGGGAAAGTGACGGGCAGCAAGGAGAGGATTCTGGTAAATGAGGACGAGATCCGGTATATGGACCGCCCCCAGAGGGACGGGATATACGAGGAGTGACGTATTTGGGCCTGTTCCCGCAAGGGAAGGGTTCATACGGGAAAGGCATGGGTATAAAAATGAGAGAAGAATTACTGACCGTTATTGAAAAGAACAGCCGCATTGATTTAAAGGAGCTTGCGGTGATCCTGGGCGTACAGGAAGTGGATGTGGTGAACGAGCTGGCCGCCTTGGAAGCGGAGGGTGTGATATGCGGTTATCACACATTGATCGACTGGGAGAAGACCAGCAATGAAAAGGTATCCGCATTGATCGAAGTGCGTGTTACCCCCCAGAGAGGGCAGGGTTTTGACAGTGTGGCTGAACGCATTTACCGCTACCCTGAGGTACGCAGCGTATACCTGATGTCCGGCGGCTATGACTTGATGGTGATTTTGGAGGGTAAGACGCTCCGTGAAGTTTCCAGCTTCGTGTCCGATAAGCTCTCCACCCTGGATACGGTTCTGAGCACGGCGACCCATTTTATCTTAAAAAAGTACAAGGATCACGGGACAGTGCTCTCCCAGATCAAGGAAGATGAAAGGGAGAAGATTACGCCATGAGAAATCCGTTAGCAGAGAAAGTAGTAGAGATCAAACCCTCAGGCATCCGAAAATTTTTTGATATTGTCAGCGAGATGAAAGATGCCATATCCCTGGGGGTGGGTGAACCTGACTTTGACACCCCATGGCATATCCGTGACGAGGGCATTTATTCCTTGGAGAAAGGCAGGACCTTTTATACCTCCAACTCGGGATTGAAGGAACTCCGCCAGGAGATTGGGAATTATGTCAGGAGAAGGCATGGCGTTACATATGACCCTATGGCAGAGGTGCTGATCACAGTAGGGGGATCGGAGGCTATCGACATAGGGCTCCGTGCCATGATCAATCCCGGGGAGGAAGTGCTGATTCCCCAGCCAAGCTATGTGTCTTATGAGCCTTGTGCCATATTGGCAGGGGCCACCCCTGTTATCATTCATTTAAAAGCGGAGAATGAGTTTCGCCTGACGGCGGAGGAATTGGAAGCGTCTATCACGGATAAGACAAAAATATTGATTCTCCCTTTCCCTAATAACCCTACCGGGGCAATTATGGAACGGAAGGATCTGGAGGCCATTGCCCAGGTGATTGAAAAGCATGACCTTTTTGTGATGTCGGATGAAATTTATGGGGAACTGACTTATAAAGAAAAGCATGTATCCATTATTGAGCTTCCAGGAATGAAAGAGCGTACAATCTTTATTAACGGATTTTCCAAGGCCTATGCCATGACCGGATGGAGGCTTGGTTACGCATGCGGCCCCAGAGAGATTATCCAGCAGATGACCAAGATCCATCAATTTGCCATTATGTGTGCCCCTACCACCAGCCAATACGCAGCGGTGGAAGCGCTGAAAAACGGTGACGGCGACGTGGCGGAGATGCGCACTGCCTACAACCAGCGGAGACGGTTTTTGATGAATGCATTCCGGGAAATGGAGTTGGAATGTTTTGAACCCTACGGTGCATTTTATGTCTTCCCCTGTATTAAGGAGTTTGGCATGACCAGTGATGAATTTGCTACAAGGCTTTTGGAGGAGGAGAAGGTGGCGGTAGTGCCGGGCACTGCTTTTGGTGACTGCGGAGAGGGGTATCTCAGGATATCGTATGCCTATTCCCTGGAGAACCTGAAGATAGCTATCGGCAGGCTTGGCCGGTTTGTCACGAGGCTGCGGGAAGAGAAAAGGGTCAATTAGAAAGGCAAACAGATGCACATAATTTTACATCAGCCGGAAATACCGGGTAATACCGGAAATATTGGGCGTACCTGCGTAGCTACAGGTACGTCCCTTCATTTGATCGAGCCGCTGGGGTTTCGGTTGGATGAAAAATCCATCCGCCGTGCGGGAATGGATTATTGGGAACACCTGGATGTTACCAGATACATAAATTATGCGGAGTTTCGGGAGAAACATCCCGATGCGAAAGTATGGATGGCGACCACAAAGGCAAAACAGGCTTATACGGAAGTCGCTTACGGCCCGGATGACTTTATCATGTTCGGAAAAGAAAGCGCGGGGATCCCTGAGGAAATCCTGGTGGAGCATGGGGAAAACTGTATCAGGATCCCAATGCTGCCGGCTATCCGTTCCCTGAACCTGTCCAATTCTGTGGCCATTGTGCTGTACGAAGCCCTGAGGCAGCAGGGATTTGGGCAAATGCAAAAAGAAGGGGAGCTTCATCGGCTGCACTGGTAAGTACCACAAAGGCAGGCGGCTTTTACGGATTGATTGGCCGATGGTGACGGTATTGGTTAGTGGAACGGAAGGCATGTTAAAAAAGATCCCGGTACTGCGGATATTCGGCCAGGAAACGGTTGATGACTTGCGGTTGATCCCAATAATGCATGGGGTATACTTTTTTCACATTGACCTGCTGTAGGAAATATAGTATGCCCTGGGCATAGGAGGATCCCAGCCTTGGGTCCAGGGGCAGAAAGGCGGCGTCAATGGCGCGGCCTTTTAATTTCGCAATCTGGGCGCGGTAGCTGCCTCTCATCTGCTTCCGCTCCTGTTCCGTGTCCGTTTCCCTGCCCCAGTCATTTAAATCTCCCCCATGATAGATAACGCCTTCCCGGCACTCCAGCAAAAAAGCAACGCCCCGGTCGGTGGAGAGCAGGGTTTCCAGGTGAGTGCCACAGGGCAGCGCATATACCCGGCTGTGATAGACCTTAAGGAGTTCTGCTCCCGTATGGGGATAACGCTTTTCGGGAATGTCGTTAGGCAGGACGGCATATACTTTTTTCATACCCCGGTTGGAAAGGATGGTAAATATCTCGGGGTTATAGTGGTCTTCATGACGGTGGCTGACAAGGGTGAAGATCGGTTTTTCCGTGTCCAATTCGGGCAAGTTTCCCCTGTAATAATCGAATAAGTAGTAACAATCGGAGGTCTCAACCAGAAAGCAGCTGTGGTAAATGTAAGTAATCTTCATAAATCTTTTCATACCTTTCTAATATCTGTTATTTTAGCATAAAAAACCATTTTGTGAACAGAATAAAAGAAATGAATACGGGAAGGAGAGACAGCAATGAAGTTTGACCGAAGGGCGCCGGGCGAGGGAGTGGAGACAGCCTGCAGGCTGGAAAACGGGAAAGCAGTGCTGGAATGGCGTTTTTCTTTTCTGGAAGGGGAGCATGAGGAAGGGGAGGACACACTGACACTTGCCATGCGGGACAGGGAAGGAAAGACGGTGCTTTTATGTATGCAGAAGGCGGATGAAGAAGAACTTTTAATGTCTGTCGTACTGCAACCCCGTCTGTGGAGTTGTGAGCAGCCGTATTTGTATGAGGCAGAGGCAATATTGCAGGATTCTGCGGGAAAAGAAACAGACCGGCTTCGGAAACAGCTTCCCCTGCGGGAATTTGTCCGGGATCCCCGCAGGGGATGGCTCTTAAACAGGGCAGAATTCGTGCTGAAAGCAGTGGAGTATACCATTCCCATGCACACCTCCCAGGCGGAAAAGCAAAGGCTGGTATTGAGCGATTTCCGGCTTTTGAAAGAGATGGGTGCAAATTGTGTCCATACGGACCCTTCCCTGTGGAAGTTATGTGAGAAGCTGGGATTCCTTATTTGGGATAAAAGCATGGCGGTAGCCGGGGAAGAGCTTCCCTGCCTTACAGGGGAAGATACCCACAGCCTATCCTTAAAACAGACATGCTCCCTTTTTTATGAGTACAAGGCAAAATGGAGTGATGAACCTTTTGTATACATTGCCCCGGACCAAATAACAGTTCTCCCCTCGGGGAACCTGAGAGTTACGGTATACAGCAACTGCTGCAGGGTAGTCCTGTATTCGGACGGCATATTGTATGAGTTCCAGTCCGGAAGCGAAGAATTCATTTTCTCGGAAGTCCCGGCAAAAGGCCCCTGCGTTATGCTTTCTGCGGAAGGGGACGACTGCAGCATGTCCCTTTCTTTTCATAAGACTTTTCCCTTAAAGTAATATTGCTGATACAACACAATTCTGTCGCATCCGCAAAATGTTGACAAGTTTACTTGTTACATGTACCATGCTAATAAGGGGATTTTTAGGGAAAATTCCCAATACTAAAGATAAAACACACGGTACAGCTTGGAGTACTTTAAATTGGTACTGGTGGAAGGAGCTCTATGGTTTTTCATAACGAATCGTTCACAATAGATAATCTCTGGGATAAGATTGTAGAGAAGGAAGGACAGAGTTTCCTGACGAAGAAAGGCCTGCCGTTTATATATTCGATCAAGGGAGGGGAGCTTTTCACGGACAGGAGGGAACGCTCCATTACCAGAAGCACTTTTGAAAAGGCATATGAGAAGCTTTTCCGGGATCAGGTGGGGGAAGGCGCCCCGAAAAGAATCGTTGGCCCCAAGACTCTTAACGTTTACGGAGCGCCCTATGTGTGGGCGGTATTTACGGGTATTGGCATGATTGAGGAGGAGCAGTACGTTCAGCAGGAAATGCAATTTTAAGGAGCTTCCTGCTACAGCCAGAAAGCAATCAGGTACATTGCTTTGGAATACAGATCCGGCCGGGTATTCCTCAAAGAGCTTCCGGTATCTACGAAAAAGAACATGCCCTGGAACATAACTTCTGTGACCAGGCAGACTAATAATAAGGTGGTGAGCCATTTCCTTGCGGAAGGGTCCATCATTTTTTTTGTGTTCGAGATCATCCAAACGGAAAGCAGTGCAGCCAGCATGATAAACAGCGAAAAGTCGTTGAAATACCGCCACAGGAGGCCGGACATTTCTGTGTCGGCAATAAGGATTACAAGGGCGGAAAGCAGGCTGCATATGGACATGAGGCAGGGCAGTTTCTGGGCGCCGGAAAACTTCTTCCGCAAAAACAGTGCCGGAAGGGCCAACCATGCGAAAAGATGGGTGGCAAATATGCCTCCCGGGGTGTACTCCTGGATGGTCACACCCATGTACTGCGTGGTGGTATACAACGCTTCCGTAAAAGGGAAACGTGAGACCAGCCTCATGAACTGGAACAAATAGATAAATATCCCCAGGGGGATCCTTCCCCATACCCAGCCGCGGTATCTCATATCGTTGGCTGTCAAATTGTAATTTGCGCCAAAATCAAAGACAGATCCAAACCGGATATAATTGTAATACATCAAAAGGGCAGCCACTGTAATCACAGGCGCCGCGGCAGTAAAAATGGCCTGCCAACCTTCCTTTTTCCTGTAGAAGTCCCTGGAAAACAAATACTTACCGAAGAGGGCAACAGGAAACACGGCGAACAGCAGCAGCTGGGGTCGGCAACCTGCCGTCAACGCGGTAAAGAAGGAACCAGCAGCCAGATATTTTAGCGAAATACGGTCTTTTTCATCCGCCCGGAGGAAACACCAGAGTCCCAGCATACCCATGGTAAGTCCTGTGACGATGGGCACGGTATACAGATCAGGCCGCTTTGCCATGTAAATAAGGTTACTGCCCAGGAGAAATGTCTCCCCTGCCAGAAACCATATGCCCACAGAAAGCTTGGGAAACCACTTTTTTACCAGCTCATGCAAAGTGCCGTATATACCCAAAAGCAATAACGCCAGCGCAAAAAATACCGCAATATGGTTGGGCAGGCCGCCGCCCGTGAAAATATGGTAAGGGAAATAAAACAGCAATACAGGGACCACGCCAAAGTATACATAGTATTTTCCGTTAAAATATGCGGTGTCCCAGGCACATGTGGCATTGTTTCGGATCAGGATATCTTCCCGGAGATCTTGGTCATAGGGATTTACCATCAGCCGGAAGGCCTCCGCAGGTTCCTCCGGTAAAGAGACAGAACCCTCCCGGAAGGCTTCTGCAAGCTCTTGATACTGTTTATAATGCTTCGGGATATCCCATGTGCAGCTCGGATCTAACCCTGTCAGTTTCCAGAAAAGCGCCACATGGGCCAGGAACAGAAAAGCAAGCATTGCCGTCCGCAGGGAAGTAGGAATCTGAAGGTAGGAAATGCGGTATAGCTGTGAGGAAGGCCGGAAAAGGTACAAAAAGCACAGCGCGAAAAATAACCCTGCCATCCGCAGAACGGAGAAGTACAAGGGAATGACCGGGTTCAGGCTTATGTCTACGGATACGGAAGGGCAGGGGGGAAGGTTCGGGAGAAATCGCAACCCCTTACAATTTCCATATAAATGGTAAATATAATAACGGCTCCTGGGTTGGTTTGACCAAAGCTCATTAATAGGCAGGGCATACTCAAAACTGTGGCCCTCGTCCGTAGCATATTGGTAAATAGAGGTGGCAACGGGCATAACGGAATCTGCGTCGTTTATTGTAACGTTGAAACGGGCAGACTTCAGGTTCAGGTCAAGATCCGGTATCCTTATGGAATAATCCCCGTCACCCAGGGAATAGGTTCCGTCCCCATTGGGAGTATAGGCGTCCCCCAGGATAATCTCCCCGGGGATAACCTCATGGTTGCCAAGAGTCTGCCAATGCTTGTAATTAAAAAGGAAAAGCTCTGCCAGGAAGCTGACTGAAAACAGCAAAATATAGGGAATTATAAATTTCTTGTCTAATTTTCTGCCCATATGGTAAAAATCCCTTTCGTTCTTTTAGAATTGCAACGTCCAGTTTATCATATTTTGTCGAAAAATAAAAGTTTCACCTGATATTTCTGTGTTTTTCGGTTATTTATGAAGATAATTTATTGCTTTATATTGACGTTATAAATTTATAAGGTATAATTAAAAATATAATATAGTATTACAGAGAAGGGGTGATTCCGTTGGAGGATGCGATAAAAGTTGTGACATAATTGACTTTTAAGGGTATGAAGGAGGAAAGCTATATGAATAAAAAGATTATTTCTGTTTTTCTGGTTTGCGGAATGTTAATTTTACACAGTTTTTCAGTCCTTGCAGCAACTCCAACGACAGATTTTTCCGGTCATATGGAAGATATCATAATCCAACAGGCGCTTGCATTGGATCAGTCCTCAAATATCGAAGGAAAAGATTTTACTGCAGTAGTGTTAAGCCAAGGTGATTTGAGCATTGGTCCGCTCTCCGGTGATGCGGTTGTCACAGAACAGGCTATCCAGGCGGTAAGCATCGAAGGAGACTTAATAGAAGTAACCACTATTTTCCCGTATAAGATTACGTCTGATGGGGAACTGGTGAACAGCTTTGAATATACACCCACGCAGATTACAAGAGATAGCACGGATCCGACGACTTTTGTTGATATTACTGTTACAATTGTTACATATTATGCAAAATATGATAAAACTCTGTATAATGGATATATCTTTTACAGACATGGAGGAATAGAAGCCTATTGGAATTCCAGTAATTCTACAGCTAGAGTTTCAAATCTATATGTAGCATATGAGTCGGTAGGGCACATGTATCAGTATCCGGAATGCACTACCGCATCCTTTGACTCCGTACCATCTTATTTAATCCAAAAAGAATATTCTATCGGGAGTTATATTAATCAGGATAATCCTGTTAAAGGTCAGTCCTATTTTGATGGAGATCATACCATGTCCCGCAGTAATGTACTTGATTGTCCAAATGAGATTGAACATGGCGGATTGATTTATCTTAAATTGACTTATTCTGTGAACGGAAAAAGTGATACTCGTGACAGGAACTATTATGTATATGGAGGAATGAGTGCATGATTTATACGCATAAAGATTATGTGTTAACGCGATCGCTTACAGCACTCCTTATAGTTGTCTTCTTATGCTCCTGCGGTGAAAATACAACTGATTCTATAGAGACCCCGAACTTGTTTCAATATGCGTTGGAAATAGAGGACGGGGTATTCTCCCCCAGGCAGGTGGACTTTTTCATGAGCGTGGAGGAGGTACTCCAGGTGACAGGGTTAGAGGAATATACTGTTATTGAAAAGGACGGTGGAGATCTGATTAAGACAAGTGTGAATATTGCTGGTTTTTCAAATGATATCACAATGTATTATGTCTTTGATGATGCCATTGGCAATCTGCTTTGTGGGGTACGGTACTATCTGGAAATAGTCGATGAAGCAGACGTGGTTGACGTGTACGATTTATTATACGAGCAGGCAGTTTCTGCTATGCCTGATGCCCCCGGAAATGCCATAGAGGGAATAAAGGACGGGAAAGACGTTGCTTGGGAAGACAAAGAACAGAATTATGTATGGCTAACCTTTTTCCATAATAAGAATTCCGATTCCGGGACAGAATCAGATATAATTACACTGCAGATTGTGGCTACAAGCAATGCTTCTTTTGTACCGGAGGAACTGAAAGATATTATGGAAAATTCCATGTTGGAGAGATCAAATCAGGAAAGGCAGTGATACACGGGAAATGGTTCTCAGAAGATGTGAGGCGAAACCGGAAAGGAGCATAATATATGGATAAAAATAGTGTGTTAAAAAGTCTTTTTATAACACTGCTTGCAGTTGTCCTTTTATGCTCCTGCGGTGAAAGTACAACTGGATCTGAGGAAACCTCAAATCTCTTTGAGTATGCGTTGGAAATAGAGGACGGGGTATTCTCCCCCAGGCAGGTGGACTTTTTCATGAGTGCGGAGGAGGTACTCCAGTCGGCAGGGTTAGAGGAATATACTGTTATTGAAAAGGACGGCGGAGATCTGATCAGGACAAGTGTGAATATCAACGGGTTTCCTAATGAAATTACGATAGATTATGTTATAAGTGAAGATGTTAATAATCGGATTACCGGAATACAGTATTGGACCTTGGTGGATGAAGCAGACGCGGGTGGCGTATACAATTTATTATACGAACAGGCAGTTTCCACTATGCCCGAAGCCTCCGGCAATACCATAGAGGGAATAAAGGATGGGATAGGCGCTTCATGGGAAGATAAAGAACAAAATTATGTACGTCTTATTATTTTAAATGAAAAGAATTCTCATCCCGGGACAGATTCAGAAATAATTATATTGCAAATTGTGGCAACAAGAAATTCTTCTTTTGTGCCGGAAGACTTGAAGAGTCTCTATGAAAATTCCATGTTGGAGAGATCAAATCAGGAAAGGCAGTAATACCCGTGCAGGCGTTTATTGTCTGCGGAAAAATGCGGGATTAAAAAATTAAAAGTTTGAATTGACTTTTCCGGTGGAATTATGTTATATTGTGGGCGTATGGAGAACAGATCATTTAGAGTCTTCCATGCAAATATTTTGGCAACTGTGTTGCCTTATTGATTGAGTTAGAAGCTCAAATTTTATAAGTTGGTTACTATAAACCGGTGCAGATGCACACCTAACTTGTGAAACGGTCAATAAGAGTAGTAAAAGTAAAATATTTGCTATATAGACTCTAAAAACCACATATCTGTTTGTTCCGTATTTGTTTTGCCATCCCCTGAACCTGCGGCTGGTAAAACGGAATAACACAGAATATACAAGGCAAGTGACGGTATGCGTCCCTTGCCTTTTTGTATTCCTGAAAAACCTGCTGCATAGTTATTGGCTAATCAGGCATTTCACGAACCTGATATGAGTGGCCGCTTCAGCGGACAAATGGGAGTTATCAAGATACTTTCGGAGATAGAAACGAGGATAACCATGAGTGAAAAGATTTCCCTGTACGGATTTAATAACCTGACCAAATCCCTGAGTTTTAACATATATGACGTGTGTTATGCAAAGTCCCAGCGGGAGCAAAAGGACTATATTGCCTATATTGACAGACAGTATAATTCCGAACGTTTGGTTAAGCTTTTGACCAATGTGACGGATATGATCGGAGCCCATGTGTTGAATATATCCAGCCAGGACTATGAACCCCAGGGCAGTTCCGTGACGATTTTGATTGGGGAAAAGAGTAAGATACCTGCCGGGGATACTACCGTGGCACATCTGGACAAGAGCCATATTACGGTGCACACTTACCCGGAGTACCACCCCGAGACGTGCCTGGCCACCTTCCGGGTAGATATTGATGTGGCTACCTGTGGGGAGATCACACCGCTTTCCACCCTGGACTACCTTATTGGGTCTTTCGATTCGGATATCATTACCATGGATTACCGGGTGAGGGGTTTTACCAGGGATCTGGGCGGGCATAAACTGTTCATGGACCACAGAATCACATCCATTCAGGACTATATTGCGGGAGAGACATTGCAGAAATACGACGCAGTGGACATTAATGTTTATGACGCAAACATTTTTCATACAAAAATGCTGATCAAAGATATTGATTTGCAGAATTATCTTTTTAATAGTGACGTCTATGAGCTGCCGCCGAAGACCAGGCTGGAAATTATAGACAATCTGCGGAGAGAGATGATTGAAATATTCAGCGGGAGAAATGTATATTAGAATTATCCGGATAAGATAAGGAAGACAGAGGCATGGGGCGTTTTAATCAGGCAAGGGCGCCTATTTATGAGGCGTTAGAGGAATTCAGGAAAAACAGGGTGGTGCCCTTTGACGTACCGGGGCATAAGAGAGGCAGGGGCAACCCGGAGCTGGTAGGACTTTTGGGGCAGCAGTGTGTGGGGATTGACGTCAATTCCATGAAACCCCTGGACAACCTCTGCCACCCCGTGTCCGTAATCCGGGAGGCGGAGGAGATGGCGGCGGAGGCATTCGGCGCGGCGTACGTTTTCCTCATGGTGGGAGGGACTACCTCCTCGGTACAGAGCATGGTGCTCAGCGCCTGCAAACGGGGGGACAAGATCATCCTCCCCAGAAATGTCCACAGGAGCGTTATCAATGCCCTGGTACTGAACGGCGCAATTCCCATATATGTAAATCCGGACACAGATAACAGACTGGGGATCGCCCTGGGCATGAAGGTTTCCCAGGTGGAAAAGACCATCCGGGAGAACCCCGACGCGGTGGCAGTGTTGGTGAATAATCCGACTTATTACGGGATATGCTCCGACTTGCGGAGCATTGTGAAACTGGCCCACTCTCATGGAATGAAGGTTTTGGTGGACGAGGCTCACGGAACGCATTTTTATTTTGGGGAGAATATGCCTGTGTCAGCCATGGAGGCGGGGGCGGATCTGGCGGCGGTTAGTATGCATAAGTCCGGGGGAAGCCTGACCCAAAGTTCCTTTCTGCTGGTGGGAGCCAATATGCATCCCGGCTATGTGCGGCAGATCATTAATCTGACTCAGACCACCAGTGCGTCCTATCTGCTTTTGGCCAGCCTGGATATTTCCCGAAGGAATTTGGCACTGCGGGGAAAAGAGGAATTTCGCAAGGTAACGGCGCTTGCGGAATACGCAAGGGAGGAAATCAACAGGATCGGCGGGTATTATGCCTATACTGCGGAGCTGGTCAACGGTGACAGCATATATGATTTTGACCGGACCAAGCTCACTGTCAATACGTTGGGGATTGGCCTTGCCGGGATTGAGGTTTATGATGTCCTGCGGGATGAATATGACATTCAGATGGAGTTGGGGGATATTGCAAATGTCCTTGCTTATATCTCCATCGGAGACAGGGAGCGGGATATGGAGCGCCTGATCAGCGCGCTTGTGGAGATTAAGCGACAATACCGAAGGGACAATGCCGGAATGTACACTCAGGAATATATAGAGCCTAAGGTTGCGGTTTCCCCACAGAATGCATTTTACGCGGAAAAGGAATCTCTTCCGCTTATGGAGACGGAGGGACGTATTTGCAGTGAGTTTGTTATGTGCTATCCTCCCGGGATCCCGATCCTGGCACCGGGCGAGGAGATCACGGCGGATATCCTGGAGTATATTTCTTATGCCAAGGAGAAAGGCTGCTCCATGACGGGGCCGGAGGATGCGGATATAGAAAGGTTGAACGTTTTAAAAGAGATTTGGGCATAGAAAAGGAGGGTTTGTGTATGGAACTTTGGTTTTCGGAGCCACATACGCCGAATGTAAAATTATCCATCCGGGTAGACAGGCAGCTATACAGCGGCCAGAGCGAGCTTCAGCAGATCGAGGTGTTTGAATCGCCGGAGTTTGGAAGGTTTCTGGTGCTGGATGGCTATATTATGCTGACAGAGAAGGATGAATTTATTTATCATGAGATGATTGTGCATGTCCCTATGGCGGTACACCCCCATGTGAAAAAAGTGCTGCTTATCGGCGCCGGGGACGGCGGCGCGGTGCGGGAGCTTGTCCGTTATCCGGAGATTGAACGGATTGACTTGGTGGAGATCGACGAGGAAGTGATCAAGGTATGTATGGACTATCTTCCTAAAGTATCCTGTGAGCTTCGCAATGAAAAGGTCAAGATCCATCTGGAGGACGGCTTAAAATATGTGCGGTCCAAAGAAGACGAATACGATCTCATCATTGTGGATTCCACAGATCCCTTTGGCCCCGGGGAGGGATTGTTTACCAAGGAGTTTTACGGAAACTGCTACAAGGCGCTGAAAGAGGACGGCATCATGGTAAACCAGCATGAGAGTCCGTTTTACGAGACGGACGCTACAGCTTGTATGCGCGCCCATAAACGGATTGTGGAGAGCTTTCCCATCAGCCGTGTGTATCAGGCGCACATCCCCACTTATCCGTCGGGGCATTGGCTGTTTGGCTTTGCGTCAAAGAAATATCATCCGGTCCATGATATGGACGGGGAGAGATGGCTGGATCGGGGATTGGAGACAAAGTATTATACGCCGAAGCTCCATGAAGGGGCGTTCTGCCTGCCTGCTTATGTAGAGAACCTGCTCAGGAAGGTGGAAGTGCACGGTTAGGACTGCGTGTGCCACCTGCAAAGGCGACAGAATGGATGACTTATTTAAAAGGGGAGGTAAAATCAAAAGATGGCTAAAATATTGATTATTGGCTGCGGAGGCGTTGCCTCCGTGACTATTCAGAAGTGTGCGGGAAAGGCGGATGTGTTTTCCGAGATCTGCATTGCCAGCCGCACAGTAGGCAAGTGTGACGCTTTGAAGGCAAAAATAGAGGAAGAATTCCAAAAAACCGGAAGGAAGCTTCCCGTTATCACCACTGCAAGGGTGGACGCTGATCATGTGGAAGAATTGGAGGCGCTGATCAAAAAGGAACAGCCGAAGGCAGTTTTGAACCTGGCGCTGCCGTATCAGGACTTGACCATTATGGATGCCTGCCTTGCCTGTGGTGTGGATTATATTGATACCGCAAATTATGAGGCGGAGAATACGGAGGATCCCCAGTGGAGGGAGGCTTATGAAAAGCGCTGCAGGGAGAAAGGGTTTACGGCTTACTTTGACTATTCCTGGCAGTGGGCATATAAGGAGCGGTTTGAAAAAGCAGGGATTACGGCTCTTTTGGGAAGCGGCTTTGATCCCGGCGTCACCAGTGTGTTTTCTGCCTATGCCCTGAAGCACTATTTTGACGAGATTCATTATATTGACATCATGGACTGCAACGGCGGTGACCATGGCTATGCCTTTGCCACCAATTTTAATCCCGAAATTAATCTGCGGGAGGTTTCCGCCAACGGCTCTTACTGGGAGGACGGCCATTGGGTGGAGACAAAGCCTATGGAGATCAAGCGGGAATACGATTTTGCCCAAGTGGGAAAGAAGGATATGTACCTTCTGCACCATGAGGAAATCGAGTCCCTGGCAAAAAACATTCCCGGCATTAAGAGGATCCGCTTCTTTATGACTTTCGGGCAGAGCTACCTGACCCATATGAAATGCCTGGAAAATGTAGGCATGCTGCGCACGGATCCGGTCATGTTCGAAGGGAAGGAGATTGTGCCCATCCAGTTTTTAAAAGCGCTTCTTCCTGATCCCGCCTCCTTGGGCCCCCGGACAGTGGGTAAGACAAACATCGGCTGTATTTTTACCGGTGTGAAGGACGGCGCGGAGAGATCCATCTATATTTACAATGTCTGTGACCATCAGGAGTGTTATAGGGAACTGGGTTCACAGGCCATCTCTTACACCACCGGCGTCCCGGCTATGATCGGCGCCATGCTGGTGATGGACGGCACTTGGAAGAGACCGGGTGTGTTCAATGTGGAAGAGTTTGACCCCGACCCTTTTATGGAGGCCCTGAACGAATACGGCCTGCCTTGGGTGGTGGAGGAGAACCCGGTTATGATAGATTGAGGAGGCAAAACGGAAAATCTTCCGCCGTGCCAGTTGATGAAAGATTGGGTGAGTAGCCGGTTATCCGGATTCCCTTATGTTTCATCAATAAGTTCTCCTTCAGCATTGTATATTTTTATTCCTTTGGGATAGAAATCCAGGCATGTAACCGTTTCAAGTAACATGTCGGTTAAATATATTTTATAGACCCCGGTATTTAATTGTACAATATAGGTATTGTCCGGTGAGAGTACGATGGTGGTTTCCGTAAGTTCAGGCGGACAATAATAAGCTTCCAGAGTGTACAAGTGCGATACCAGGTATACGCTCACCGTCATGGCTGTCAGCAGGAAAGTGACTGCCGCTTTTTTACCTGGGGAAGTGTCGTGAAAAAGCATGATACAACGCTTTTTTAAATCACTGTTCCGTGCGTGTAAAAGGAAAGTGGAATCCTTTTTAAGGTAACCGGGTGCCTCTGAGGCAGATGCAAGAGCCTGCTTGTGCATGTATAGAAGACAGTCCGCGTACTCTTTCGTGGCAGCAGGATTTTCATGGACTAATCTTCTGTCAATAGACATTTCCAGCAGGAGATTGGCCTGCTTCTGCAGTAGGATGCAGATTGGATTCCACCAATATATGTAAGAAAACAGCCGTACTGCAAGCTTGATGAAATGGTCGTGGTGAAAGTAATGTAAGGCTTCATGACGAAGGATATATTGCAGCTGACCGGGAGTGATGGCTATATCCTTTGGAATCAGAATGTATGGCTTTCTAAAGTAAAAGAGAGAAGGGATGTCCAACCCTCTCAGTTCTACAACACTAAAAATATTTTCTTTGTCATAACAAGTGCAAATATGGTCTAAGGGTTCCTTGTACCGGGGCATATCCGTGGCATCTGTGCCGTATTTCAAAATATAGTTTCTGGAATGAAAACAATTCCTGGTCCCCAAAATGAGCTTGACAATAATGCCGCAGACCCATATGAGCTCAAATATACCCCAATAGGATACTCGGAACCCCCTAATATACATGCGGGTTGACTGGATGGCGGTTAGAGCCTTTGATATGGTTTGCGGAGGAATAACATTAACGGCAAAGGGGAACTCATAGGGAAAGAGCAGCCGGAGAATAGCTACTACAACTATAACTGCTAATAAATTACTGCCCGCATTTGCCATTATATTCCAATTTAGAAATGCCACAGCAATCAATATGGCGAGAATGCTGCCGGCTAAAATTGCCATGTATACAGTTGAAAACGAGTATTGCAGCATATGATTCTCCTTTTGCCTGATTGGTCATTTCAATATAATCTACCGGTTCTTATCCGTTTTCTTCTTATATTCGTCAAGTAATTGTTCCAGTTCGGCAATCTCATTTTGGGCATCATTAGGACGGTGGTCTGCCCGCAACAGAGCGCTGAACAGGGACTGGCCGGATATCAGCCTCTTGAATCGCAGGTAATCGTCCATAAACATTTTCTCAATAATGTCAGGGGCGTCTGCAGTGGATTGAAATCTCCTGGCCAGGACATTACCGTCAATGGAAATATCCGCCACCTCGATGAGTTTAAGCTTTAAGAGCTTGCGGATGGCAGGCTGTACAATATTCACTGTCAGTCCAGGCTGTATTTTAATGAGCTGAGATGCACTCAAAGGCTCCTCTGAATGAAAAATCATATTTAAAATATTGTATTCCTTAGGATTCAAATATTTGTTCAAATCTATTTCCTCACTGTCTGGTCTTTTGGTCTAGTTATTTTATCAAAATATTATTTTCCATTAGAGTGTATAATATCAATTTACATTTTTCAACAAATATTAACAAATACACTCAAAATAATTCAAAAAATACTAAATTCAAAAAATAATTGACAAATAATGACAAGTGTGCATAATATTTTATTATCAGTACTAACCATTCTGAAAGGAGGCAGGAAAATTATGCGAAGGGGTACGTATCGGACAATCTTGTCTCTGATCATGGTAATTGCTTTCTTTTTCCTGTCAGTGCCTTGCGTTGGAAATGCGACTGAGAAGACTGACAGTGGTAAATCAGTGATTTTCCTCCTGGATGCCAGCGGGAGCATGAAGTCAAATGATCCGGGCAGGTTCGTAATAGATGATATCGTACAGATGATTTACACTCTTCCCACAGAATATCAAGCGGGATTTGTAGCATACGGGGCAGAGATTACCGCGGAGCAGGGATTGGCGGGAAACGGTGGCAGAAATAATGTGGCGGCAGCCGTTAAGGGAGTAGAGTACAAGGGTTACAGCAATGCCGGCATCGGATTGCAGCGTGCGGTTGAGTTACTTTTGGAAGATGCCGGGAAAGACAGGCATATTGTCATGTTTTCGGACGGAGAGATCCTGATGGACAGCCAGGAAATGACGGAAGCGTCCGGGGCACTTTTTCAAAGCGCAGTCGGACAAGCAGAGGAGGCAGGGATAACTATCCATGTTCTCGGCCTGGGCGAGGACATGGAAGATATGGGCAATTCTATCTTTGATGCGGCGCACAGGACCGTTGGCCAAAGCTGCCATGCTGCGCAGGCGGAGGATATCCGGAAGGCAATTAGTCAGGTTTTAGTTGAAGGACTGGCCATCAAGCGCTCCACTGTGGCTGTTGTGGAAGCAGGTGGGGAAATGGAAACGGTAGGCGTGGAGCTTCCCTATGCCTATGCCGATAAGCTTCGCATATTGCTCACCAGCAACGCGCCCATACAGAATGTAAGCGCTAATTTCCAGGCGGAAAGCGCACGGCAGTTTAACGGAGAAAGACATGCGCTGATTGAGATAGAAGACCCTTCGGGAGGAGAATTGGAGATCCGTTTTGAAGGTATTCCGGGCAGCCAGGTAGAGATTTACGTCATTCCCGAATATTATGTGGATGTCCGGGCGGAGGTCATTTACACGGACAGGGTGCCGGAGGAAGCCGGGGACATACAGGGAGATAATATTATGGCTGAAAAGGACGCATATTATCAGCGCACTGCCCGTATCCTATACACTTTTTCCAGAGCGGACAATGAAAATATTTTATTGTGGAATACAGATTATTTCCAGCACAACAAGATTTCGGTCACTGTAAATGAGGAGACAAAAGAGCTGGCTTTGAATGAAGGAAGGCTGCAAATCGAGGAAAGAGTGACGGACTCCTGTATCTATGAAGCCTGGTTCGACTATTCGCAGCTTCCGGTTAATGTGGTCGGCACGGATTCTGCCAGGGTGGAGCTGGAAGGTGCGCCTCCGCTGCCGGAACCCCAGGAGGAACCCAAGCCGCCGTACTTGCTGATCGGAGCGTCTATAGTCCTTGTACTTATCTTGATGACAATTGTTTTGTTATGGCTCCGGCGAAGGCCCAAGCCTGTTCCGGCGCCGTTGGAGGAAAGGCCGGAACCCAGCAGATACAGTTATGTGGGGATGCTGAAGTTATATATTACCAGGACGAGAGCCGGATACGACATCCCGCCTTTATCTTTTAACCTGTTCAGGACTTCCGCGGGGAGGGTGATATCCCTGCAGGAAATCATAAAGAACTGTGATGTGAAGGAGGAGTTTGCCGGGGCGGAAGCAATTTACTTTAAGGCAGGCCCAGGCAGGACGTTGATCCTCACCAACAACTCGGACTGCACCATTATGAAGAACCGTGAGATATTGATGAAAAAGCAAAGCTATCAGCTGCCCTTGGATTCTAAGGTGGATATTTCCTTTGAGGACGAGATCAGTGAATTGACCTTTCAGTACAAGGAGGCGTAGCTTGCTTTCATAATAAGGATCTATTCAGGACCAACCTTGAAAACACTGCGTGTTTCCTCGGCGCTTGGCTCAAGCGGCACAACCAACTGCCCGTAAAAGTACAGCCGCCTGGTTCTGGACAGTTACAAAATAAGGTAAAAGGAGAGTGGAAAAATGGATACGATAAACCAGACAAACAGGACGTTGCTTCTGGACGTCATCAATCCGGATATGCCGGACCTGCTCACTCTGGTGGGAGATGTGAAAGGGATTGACAGCTTGGATGACGACAAGATGAAGGAGATCAACCAATACCTGGAATGTCACAGCTACGAAGAGATGGAGAGAAAATTTAAGCCGGTAGTGTGGTCCTTTTTTGACGCGAATTCTCAGTCTGTAAAGTATACGCTGGAGAGACCGGAAAATATGCCGGAATCTATGTTGACGCCGATCTATCTCAATGAGTTTGAAAATTTCCAGAAAACCATCCTTTCTGTGATGCAGTCCAGGAAGGCACAGGGGCTTTTAAACACGGAGTTCAGCTATGAGAAAGTGTTGGAAATGATATCTCCCAAGAAAGTGATGGAAGATATCAAGCAGGTGCGGAAGGAGCTTCAGTACAACTATAAAAAATTCACGGAACTGGAGGAAGGCGACCCCCAGAAATTGGACGTCGGTGACAAGCTGAACCTTCTGTTTGAGGATGCCAGCACAAATTACAATAACGTAATGGCTATGCTTCCCCTTGCCATTGAAGATATCAAGACAAGGCTGTTTCTGGGCACCAGCGAGCAACAGGGAGAGCATGCGGAAATTGTTCCCGGATATCTGTCAATGGGAAACAATGGTGAATTAAAGGTTTTGGAAGCAAAAAAAGAAGAAAGCACAACCCTGGCGTTGCGTGATGACAATATCAACACAGGATTGATTGAGGCTATAAAGGAGGACTACCAGGCGCTGAACAATGATTCCAACGAGTATGTGCAGAATTTAGTAGTGCGCACCTTCTGTCCGTTGGTATCCACAGAGCAGACAGTAGTCGATGTGGAAGCCGAGGTCGCCAACTATAACAGTTATTTGGAGTTTTACCGTGCCTCCAAGGATAACTTTATCAAGGTGGTAAAACCCCTTTTGGAGAAGCTTTTGGGAATACGGATGTTTTTTGACCAGTACAAAGCAAAAGCAAAGGGGATGGCGCCCACTTTAGTGGTGGCGAACATATCCCCCGAAATGCTGGCTAAAAGCTCCAACCTTCCCCGGCTGATAACTTACTTAAACACCACCAACAGTAAAAATAATTTTAAGGATACCATATGGTATGCCATATATCCCAATGTGGCGTGGAGCCAGGATGTGACCAACCGGATCCAGAGGGAACGTTTCAAAGGGAACGTGAAGAAGGCGGGGACGGATGTGTACAGCATGGAAGCGCTGGCAACCCTGCTGGATGTGTTCAAGGACTATCGGGTGGAGACTTTCTTTTCCTTTGAAAACAGGGAGGAGACCACCTTCAATGCTTTGGCCGCGGAAGGAATTGAGAAAGCCATCGAAAAATGTGCTTCTTTGACAGGGAAGGCATTCAGTGAATTTGCTATTCCGGTACTGCCTAACTTTACGGTGATACCAAGGAATAAGTCCGGCATTATTTTGGACAGCAGGATGAAGGTTACGGATGGCAATGTGGTAGAACTGTCCAAGGAAAAAGAAGATATTATGCGGCTTTGGATAGAGGGTGTCTATATCAACGGCGCCTATGTGGCTGCCGGTTTCCGGGCGGCCTGCCAATGCCCGGAATTTCTGAAGGATCATTTCAGCCGGACGAAGATCAAGACAGACATGGAGCTGCCCGGAGTGCGCTTTGACATTGAGGCCGGCAATAATTCTCTGTTAGCCTATACTACCATGCCAAAGGAAATTACCGGGTTTACCAACAGCATCAAGGCACAGATCAACCAGAAGAACTTCGGTTGGGTATTCTCCTCGGAAAATGCATCTTTAAATGGGGAGGATATTACCAATATTTCCGTGTACAAGGCGAGGAACTTGCTGTATGATTCGGAACATTCCTCCTATGAGCCGGTGTACAAGACACAGGTGACAACGTACATAGAGAGGATTCTGCGGTATGTAACAGGGGATTTCAAGGAGGATAATATCAAGAATTTCTTTTCCAATAATCCTCAAAGCCAAAAGAGCAAATGGCTGGCCAAAAAGGAATGCATCAATGCCATTATTATGGATGGTGACAGCCTGGATTATAATATTGACGATTCCAATGGAGTGTGTGAGCTGACCATATCCTTCAATGGAAGTCCCAGAAATTTGGAAGTTCAAATCAATCGTTTGACTTCAAATATATCTTAAACCTGTAGAAGGAGAATGGAGGTAGAAAAATGGGTTTCAGATTAACAATTGACGGCTCGGGGCCGGTAAGCCTGAGCGAAAAATGCATTACCAATGTGGAGTTTCACTCAGAGATTCCGGCAGACTCCAATGCCAGGGCTACGGACAATGGCGCAGCCTTAAAAATATGGGGTAAAATGCTTTTCTCCCTGGGAGCCGAAGCACAGGATTCCACAGTGAACCTTGCAAAATGGAGTGTGGTCCCCAGTGATTCAGCAGACTGCTACCGCAAAGCCACAGTGGAAGTAGTTGCGGCGGGACAGATTGTGCGCCAGATTACATTGCCCAATGCATTTGTCATGGAGTATTCGGAGGAACTTGATGATGAGGCCGGAGTGGGTACCTTCTATCTGCATGTAAAGCAGAAGAAGGATCTGACGGACACAGTCGCCATTGAAGGTGGATTTGACCAGTAAGGGAGGGATGAGAAATGTCATTGATAGTTAAGGTTGACGGGCAGCAGAGTTTTGAAGTGTCAAAGGAGTGCGTAAAAAAGGTGAAATTTCAGACGGAAATACCTTTGGATTCCAATGCCAGGACAAAGGATGTGGGATGTGCCCTTGAGATTTCCGGAAAGATTCTGGTAGCAACAGATGGCGATCCCTTTGACAGTACAAGGCAGCTTGCATTGTGGTCCATGGTTCCGGCAGAGAGCGCGGCGGCATACCGCCAGGTAACGGTTGAGATCGTGGAGGCCGGTGTGGTGGAGAGGAAGTATACCTTCCCCAGAGCATTTGTCATTGATTACAAGGAAGACTTTGGCAATACCGACGGCACAGGAGTATTTTCCATTGTTATCAAGCAAAAGAAGGACAAGCTGGATCTTGTCACTGTTGACGGCGGATATGTAGGCGCCTGAAATATGTCGCCGGCTCAATGATGTACCGGTGTATTGTGTGGAGGAGGCGTGTCTGTTGGGGCGCGCCTTCTGCCAACATATATTGTTGTCTGTAATCCAAAAAGTTTTCGGGAAAGGTTTTTGGAGTGCAGGCAAGAAAGGCGGAAAATATGGAAGGTATAAAGGATTATTACCGGATACTTGGCGTATCGGAAAATGCTGCGGAGGAGGATATTAAGTCAGCTTTCCGGAAGCTGGCAAAGAAGTATCATCCGGACGCGCATCCTGGAGATGAGAATTGTGAGCAAATATTTCGGGAAGTAAATGAGGCCTATAATGTGTTGGGCGATTCTCGGAAGCGTAAAGCATATGACGGGAAGCGGCGCGGGACAAAAAGCAGCGGCAGCTTTCGCCGGGAAAGCGCCGGGGACAGCCGCAGTACCGGGGAGAAGAATGTGGACTTTGAAAACATCCACAAAAGTTTTGCCCAGTTCTTTGGTTTTGACCCCAGGGCACAGGATATCCCAGATGGAGGAAAACAAAAGGGCAAATCTGCAAATCCATTGGATACTACAGAGGCGTTTGAGCGGTTTATGGGGATAAAGAGGTAACCTATGAAGAGAGCGATCAATGTGGCGATAGCGGTTTTTTCTATTGAGATAGCAGTCATATTGGCAGTAAAGACTGACTGGACGGATAGCTGGTTTTGGATTATGGCTGCGGCCCTTTTTGCAATTGCGCATATGGGAATGGCATTAAGAAAGAACAGGGAAGACGTTGGGCAAAGGAAGCCGGCCTTTTCTGCGCCTGTTCTGCCGGATACGGCGCTGACAGAGGTGGCGCTCCTGGGGGAGGATGGCACCCGGCTGGCATTCTGGAATATCTATGGGAAAAACGGAATTGTGATAGGCCGGGATATCGGAGAGAACAATGTCACCATTAATTTGGACAACAGCACTTATGCAAGCATGATAGATGTAGAGCACGCTGTTTTAAATTATTCAGGGGATTGCTGGTACATAGAGGACATTTCGGAGAAAAACGGCGTCAGCATACAGAAACAGGATGGCAGGAAGTACAGGCTTGCCTATGGAAAACCTTGCAGGCTGGAAAAGGGCGATATCATTTACATTGCCCTCACACGGCTTCAGATTTTATAAATGCAATTAATATCAAAGGATGGTGGTCTAATGGGAGAATCAAATTTAATCCGCTGCCAGAACGGGCACTTATTCAGTAAGAAGCGGTATGGAACCGTCTGCCCCTATTGCAATGTGGAGACGGAAACCAGGGAAAAGAAGGAAGTACAGAAGACGGAAGTAGATATGGAGGAGGAACTGTTCAGAGAGGATATCAAGCCGGTTTGTGGCTGGCTGGTATGCATTTCGGGCCCCCGCCAAGGCAAGGATTATAAAATCGTGCAGGGTAAGAATTTCATTGGCAGGGCGGACGACATGGATATCCAGATTCTGGGTGACAATGAGATTTCCAGAAGGAACCATGCCATAATCGTGTTTGACCCCAAGAAAAAAGAGACCGTACTCTTGCCGGGGGATTCTAACGGACTGGTCTACCTGAATGAAAATGCGGTGTACACCCCCATGACTCTTAGCAGTTACGACAAGATTGAATTGGGAAAATCCGTTTTTGCTTTTCTGCCCTTTTGCGGAAATCATTTTATGTGGGGAGAGAAAGACGGCAGCGCGCAGAATTGAGTATGAAGAATTAATTGGCTTATGTGCCAAAGCACGCAAAGGGGTATAAGCATGAATACGGTTTTTTTAGTGATTGTCATATTGGTGATCATCATTATCCTGTTGGAAATCGTGAAATGGCGGATTCCGGAAAAAGCGGAGAGCGGACCGGATACCGATGTAGGAACTTGTATGACGATTGGAAGCAGGGATGTGCAGGAGGACCAGCTTGGAGTCATGGAGACCGCAGCGGGTATTATGGCAGTGTTGGCGGACGGTGCGGGAAAAACTTATGGAGGCCGGATTGCGGCCAGGACAGCCGTGAACACATTCCAGGATATTTTTCGGGACTATAATGCTTTTAATAACCCCCAATATTATTTCAGAAAAGCTTTCCACTGTGCCAACAGGGAAATCCTGAAGGCTGTGGGAGATGAGAGCCGCGGTACAGCCAGCGTGGGATGTGTTATGGCCCGGGGAGGTTTCCTGTACTAGGCGCTGGTGGGAAATG